>Ga0182027_10000398_pt1 | contig 74864 bp, 48 predicted proteins | sample 712E1DmetaG_FD_121300 | JGI IMG/M metagenome (GOLD analysis project Ga0182027, IMG submission 121300) | Permafrost microbial communities from Stordalen Mire, Sweden - 712E1D metaG (Illumina Assembly) | ecosystem: Environmental > Terrestrial > Soil > Wetlands > Permafrost | place: Sweden...
AGCGAGTCGAAGGATTCCATCATTCCGCACTTCGACTCATCCCGTGCCAACGGCATCCCTTCGGGACAAAAGGCGCGTGATTCGCTCAGTGTGACGAGATTATGATGACGCTGAGTACTTACAAATATTAAGTCATTATGATATTCTTCTCTGTGTCCTCTGTGGCAAATCTTTGCCCACGGATGTCTCCCAAAATGGTTTCTCAGCATCCCGGTAGGCGCAGTCATACGGTCGCAGATTCAAGTTTCACATGTTCGAGCTTCGGAGCCAAAAGGTGGAAGATCGCCAGCGCAACAAGATATGCGCTCCCCGATATCAGGAACAGCACGAAGTAACTTCCAGTCCACTCCAGAATATATCCGATAAACGGGGCAAAGAGCATTCCGCCAACAGAACCTGCCATGCCGCCGAGTCCAGTCACAGAACCTACTGCGCGTTTCGGGAACATGTCCGATGCTGTCGTGAAAATATTTGCAGACCAGCCCTGATGCGCCGCTGCTGCAATCCCAATGAGAATGACCGATGTCCATAAATCTGTTACCTGTGACGCGGCGATGATGGACACCACGAGCAGGGCACAGATCAACATGACTGTTTTTCGGGCCTTGTTGATGTCCCATCCGCGCTTAATGAGTGATGAGGATAGCCATCCCCCACCGATACTGCCGATACTCGTCATCATGTAAATCGCTATCAACGGAAGACCCAGGTCGGTAATGGTCAAGCCGTACTGCTTGTTCAGATACTTCGGCAGCCAGTAGAGATAGAACCACCAGATGGGATCTGTAAGAAATTTTCCGATGATGAATGCCCAGGTTTGGCGATAACGAATCAGCTTTGACCAGGGAATCTTTTCCGATGTCATTTCAATAGGATCCTGATGAATGTAGGCGAGCTCTGCATGGCTGAGACGCTTCTTGTTCTCCGGCCTGTCATAGAAGACCGCCCAGAGCACGACCCAGATGAATCCGAGCACACCGGTCGCAATAAATGCCATCTGCCAGCCGTAGGTGACCGTGAGCCACGGAACCACAGCCGGCGCAAGTACCGCACCGATGTTCGCTCCGGAATTGAAAATGCCCGTCGCGAGAGCGCGTTCTTTTTTCGGGAACCATTCGGCGACAACTTTGATCGCCGCGGGAAAATTGCCGGCTTCGCTAAAACCCAACCCAAAACGGGCAATGCCGAATCCAAGAACAGTGTTCACGGCTGCATGTGCCATCGCGGCAAAACTCCAAAGCGTCACTGACAATGAGTAGCCAATGCGGGTGCCGAACCGGTCGACGAAGCGGCCGAACATCACAAGGCCGATTGCATATGCTGCCTGAAATGCAGTGACGATGTAACCGTATTCCACTTCCGTCCAGCCGATGTCTTTCTGAAGTACAGGAGCAAGTAAACCAAGAATCTGGCTGTCGATGTAGTTGATTGTGGTTGCAAAGAACAGTAGTGCACATATGATCCAACGATACCGTCCAATGGATGTCGTTGGATTTTCCGCGGTGATCTCTGCCATGAATGCGTTCCTCTTGTGATGTCAATGAGCTATTGATGATGGAGGTGCCGGTACCGCAACAACGATTCAAGAAAATAATAATCTGCTGGGAATGACAAGATATCAAATTCAATTTTCACAGGTGTATTTCCAACCGGATGCATCAGAGAAGACAAAGTTACAACGACTCCACGAAAGCACATCAACTTCATAGTAGAAATATATACGGTGGAACGGGTACCGGCTTCTTGGAGAATTTGCATTGCACAGAAGATTCATGTTTTGCACGGATGTTTCAGTGGTCAATGCGCTGGATGACGAGTTCACTGCCTGTTGCCTTGCTAGGTATACTAAGGATTGCAAAGAAATCGTGAAAATGCAAGTCCTTGAAAATATAGTCACTAAATCCGTAATTAAGATTCGTGACATGAAGGATTACTTCAAAATGCATCCCCTTTTTGACTTTCTTGGACAAAGTCTTGCAATCATTTTGAAAATTAGCTATATTCGAATCCGAATACGGGCCGTTAGCTCAGCTGGGAGAGCGCTTGAATGGCATTCAAGAGGTCAGCGGTTCGATCCCGCTACGGTCCACAGAAAAGCAATCATTTGATTGCTTTTTTTGTTGAGGAGGATGCCTATGCGTTGCACGCTATTGCTGCTTTTTACTTTCTGCCGACTTTGTTCGGCACCCAACGACACAATTTCAGAACGAATGGCCGCTCCCGGTGTGATTATGCGTCAATATCATCTGACAGGACCTAATGTGGTCAATGTTCTGGAGATCAGCCTGAAGAGTCCCCATCTTCGTCTGGAGTCTTTCCGCCCGGCAACATTACTTCCCCTCACCGGGCATGTAAAGCAAAACACCCGTCCGGATCACAAAATTATCGCGGCAATAAATGCCGATTTTTTCAGCTTTGAAAGTGGTTGGCCAGTCAATTCCCAAGTTGTTCATGGGGAACCGATCGCCGCAAAAAATTTCAAACGATCACAGCTCGCCATCGACACCTGCAACAGGATTGCGATCGATCCATTCTCTTTTTCCGGTGCCGCCGTTGTTGGTGATTCAACTCTATTTGATCTCAACGCTGTAAACGGTGGATGCGCGAAGGAAGGAGTCGTCCTCTTCACATCACGCCGTGATTCGCTCACACAAAGGGATTCTGCAAACGCATTCCTCCGTCTTCGAAAAGCCAATCCGGCATGGTCAATGGATGATACCCTTCTTTTTGACGTGGTCGAAGCATGCCGTTCCTCTGTCTGGAAATTGCAGACTGATGAATGCCTCCTTGCTGCGCGCAACGCTTCCCCTCTTCTGGAACATGCGACCAAAGGTGATCGTGTTAATATTTTTCTCCATTTTTCCCCGATTCCGTTCAGACCGACCGAGCTCCTCTCCGGCTGGGGCAGACTGCTCAGAGAAGGCGTCAACATCGCTGCGCAAGCCGATACCAACGAAGGCCTTAGTGCAAAATTCACAGCCGTTCTTCATCCCCGCACGTTTATCGGATTAAGCGCAGACTCGACGAGACTTTTTCTATGCACAGTCGATGGCCGCCAGAGTTCTAGCATCGGCATGACATTCCGGGATATGGCTGCCTTTCTTCTTCAGATCGGCGCAACGGATGGATTCAATCTGGATGGCGGAGGATCTACCGAGATGGTTGTGAACGGAGAGATTGTTAATTCTCCGTCGGACAAAGGAGGAGAAAGACCTGTTGCCAACTCATTGCAGGTCATCTGGCGGGAGTAACATTCTCTCCCGCCTCATTCCGTCAGCATCAGAGCTTCTGTGGGGACATGAAGAGCGAAATCTTTCCACTCTGCTTACGGCAGCTTCGCTTTGGCCCCGATGGAATCAAAAAGGGATTTTGTTTCTGCATATCGCGTAGTGTCGTTGAGCGCAAAAAACCAGAAGACCTCTTTATCCCCTTCGTTCATCCCCAGTTGCATCGCTCCCTGCGATTTGTGTTCGGCAATCATCCAATTTGCAATTATCTTGTAGTTCAGTCTCTTGAGATAGCCGAACGATTGCGTTCGATCAAACATGAATGGCAGATATCCGGCAAGATTTTCTGTAATCGGATACTCCGGAAGAAATTTGTACGCAACGCTATCGCCGTTTCGCGCGACTGTCATTCCCAGAATGATTGGTCTCTTAGGATGAGCGATGTCGCGGATTGTTTCGAGAGCGAGAATGGCAGCTGCTTTGTGATGGCCATGCGTCTCCCGCGTTGGAAGGAGTGTCAGAACATACCGATAGCGCTCCGATGTGATGAGCTTCTTCAGTTCACTCCGGATTTTCTTCACATCCCAGACAAGCGTGAGCACCGTATCTGCGTCGAGGGTGTATCTTGTGTCTTTTTGATCGAAATAGATGTAGTGTCGAATGCCGATGATCTTGCCTCCCGCCTCCAGTTCTTTCTTTCTGATCGCAGGGAGCTTTGCCCGGCCGATTGATTCTTCCGTCAAATGTTCCCCATAGATTGGTTCTGCAAGCATTGAATATTTATAACCGGCCTCGCCATTGGTGATGACTGCTAAATCAACAACCGCATGCATTTCATGAGTGAGCACATAGACGGTTCCGGCACACGCTGTTTCATCGTCCGGATGTGCGGTCACAATTAAGATGCGCGGCGCCTTTTCCTGATCAGCGGCGAAGAGAAACGGTGAGAAGCAGAGCGATATGGCGACGAGAAGTGCAAATGGCCATTCCCGTCTTGCCCGCGCCCGCACAAAGAAAAGTATAGATCCAGTGGCAATCACGATGAGCCCTCCTATGGCAAATTCAAATCCGGTGGAAATAAAAATTCCCGCCCATGCGAAGACAGCAACGACTGCAGGAATTGGGTATAGCGGCATCACAAATGGCAATCTGATGAGCCGCTTTCGCAACTGCCACGCACCAACGGCTTGTCCGATGAACTGAATAATGATGCGCATTGCCAGAATCGCAGTTATGACTTCCGGCAATCGAAAGAGCAGGCTGAAGATGAAAGCCGTTCCGCCCAACACCAGAAGTGACACATGCGGAAAGTTTTTTGTGGGATGGAGTTTCCCAAATGGCGCAAAAAAAAGTCCGTCATTTGCCGCAGCGAAGGGGATGCGCGAATATCCAAGCAGAACCGCGAAAAGCGATGCAAAGGCAATCCACAATATGAGAACGGTTGCCGCGATGGCAGCGGTTGATCCATACAATCGCTCCACAAAGAGGCTGACAATAAATTCGGAGTGCTGCGCCTCCCGCCATGGGATCACTCCCATGATGCTCCATTGCAACGCAAGATAGATAGCGGCAATGGCGATGATGGAAATGAAAATGCTGCGCGGAATATTTTTCTCCGGATCTTTTATTTCCGCGCCGAGATGACACACATTATAATAGCCCAGAAAACTGTACATCGTTTTCACAGATGCATGGCCGAGTGCGGCAAAGAAGAGCCAGTTCAGGGCGAATGCATGCTCCGGGAAATCGAATGCCTTTGCCGCGTCAAAGTGCGTTGCGCCCCCGACAATCAGCAAGAGGATTGCTGCAATCACGCCACCCCACAGAAGGAGAGAAATTTTTCCGATCGTGGTAATCTTTCGATACAAGAGAAGAACGAGCACGACCACCAGCACGCCGGAAACAATTTTCTTCTCAATAATGCTCAACGGATAGATGTACGAAGCATACTGCGCAAAACCTATGGCCCCGGATGCCACCACCAATGGAGCCTGAATACTCGTCTGCCAGATAAACAGAAATGACATGAAGCGTCCCCAGCGCTCCCGTCCGTAGATTTCTCGCAGGAAGACACTGCTCCCTCCCGCCTGCGGCATTGCGGCACCCAATTCTGACCAGATACAGCCGTCCACCAACGAGAGGAGCGCTCCCGCGATCCATGCCAGAAAAGACTGTGGCCCTCCCATATACTGAATCACCAAAGGCATGACAATGAAAGGACCGATCCCTACCATATCGATCATGTTCAATGCGACCGCTTCACGCAAGCCAAGTTCACGCGGGAGCGATCTCTGCTCGTTCATTGCGCATCCCGGTTGAAGTGCTGCATGGGATCCGGCAGTTCAATGGAGATTTCGACGAAGCCACTATACACCCCGTCGTGATACCATGGCGATTGATGAATGAGTTTCTTCTTCCCTTTCTTTTGAATCGTGTAGGTATTTGCTACTCCGGATTGCAGCATGGCAGCCAGCTTTGATCGGGCCGGCTCCGGATGGCAATCCAACACATTCGTTCCAATGAGCGCTTCCCCGCCATCCTCCTCAAATGCCTTGATGGACCTGTTGTTCATGGAAAGTATTATTCCGTCAGCACCGCACACAGTCACCGCTGATGGGAGTTCTTTCACCCAATCTGTTTCTGCCATGATCTTCCTTTATTTGATTTTTGCGATGAAGAGAACGTTAACAGCATTTTGCCATAGCTCGTCAGCACAGACTGGCCGGCTAATAGAACACGGATCAGATCTTCTTTATGTAAACACTCCGTCTTTATCAGTTCAAATCCGCAAAATCAGTGTCATCCGTGTTCCATTTTTTAAAAGTACAGAGTACGTTTCGATTCAGTTTGCTCATGAGGACTGACGCTTCAGATGGAGCAATGTCAATGCAGCACAGGTGGTCCAGGCGATGGTTTTGAATGCGCCGGCAGCAACTTCCTCCTCCAGTTCTGCAAGCGTGAGAGTACAAAATTCCATCTCTTCCAGATCATCGATGATCGGCTCGCACACTTTGTGCACACCGCATGCGAGATAGAGATGTGCCGTTCCACTTCCATAGTTGCCGTTGTTGCGAAACGTCCCAAGAGCGACCCATTCGCGCGCCTCAAATCCCATCTCCTCACGAAGTTCTCGTTGTGCCGCAAGAAATGGTTCTTCTCCCGGTTCGACATGCCCTCCCACCGGTGCCAGCGTGGTGCCTTCGACTGCGTATTTCACCTGATGAAAAACGTGAAAAAGTCCGTCGTCGGAATATGCCATCACGTTGACAAAATCGGGCGTGATCAGCCACGGCCAATCGTTGATCACGCGTCCGTCGGGCAATTGTATTTCATGCTGTTCGACTGTGAGAAATTTATTGTGCTCGAGGATTTTTTTTCGTGAAAGCGTTTTCCAAGGCAGCATTGATTTTCTTTTCATCATGGATTGGTCAGATTGAAATACGCCTTTAGCTGTGGCTCTGCTGGATAGCGTGCGCCTGATGAATTCCTGCGCATCGCTTCATAACTGAATACAGGATGATACTTTTTTCTTTGCACGTTGTCAATGCAGGAGGAGATTGCCCTTGATTTTCGAGCAAAAGAAGTATAGCTTAAAATCCGGATAAAGGTTTCTTCACGACACCATCCACTCCTCAGGAGATCATGCAATGCAACTACATCTCTATATGCTTTGCTACAGATTTGAAGCACTTGTCGCCTCGCACCTCGAACCAGAAGCATTCGGTCGCTATATGGCGGTTGGAACCCAGAAGAACACGCGGGGAAACGTTCTTTTCTTTGAAATTGATGGAACCAAGCTTCACAACGATTATTTTCACCTGAGTGACATTGAAGTGCGTTGTGTGCCTCACCCCGACGGCAGTCCGAAACGAAGCAAATACATCAGCATCTACCGGGTTCTCGAACACCTGGATCTCGATTCCTTCAGGAACTTGTATCTCGGAACAGCAGACGGCCGTGTGCTCTCGCTGAATTCATCCCCGTATGACACAAAGGATGAGCGGCGCGGAGCAAATCTGTACGACGAGCTCTGCCCCGTGTCGCCGATGGTCGTTTCCGCCCTGGCTCCCGCCTCTTTCGCATCATTTATGACCGATCCACAAAATCCCGTTTCCGTCCCCCGCATTTTCTTTGCCGATATGCTGCTGGACAGAGATGAGACCGGACGGCTCGCCGGCTATCTCCCGTATTCCGATCCTCTGCACATCATCGACTGTGTGAAGGAATTGGAACAGGGATCCGGAAAGCCTTCCAAGACAGTCTCCCGCACTCCACTCGTCCACGGTTTCTTCCGGACGATCCGTCGCGGGTTCTTCGTCGGAGATCAAACCGGAATCAAGTTCTACCAATTCCCTGAGCGGCGGAAGCTCGAAGTGGACCATGCGAAATGGTGGCGCTCGGCCTCGGAGTCACTCTCATAATAACAATCGCACTCTATCAATGGACATAAGAACATGAATCATTTCAAGAGGTTCTTTAACGTGTCGAGCACCAGTCGGCGCAATTATCTGATTCTGATGATGATCATCTTTGCTGCCGGATATTTCTGGCAGCCGGGATTCAGCCAGAATCAAGATGCTTCACAGCCCGCACCAACGGCGCAGGTCAGCGAACAGACTCAGCATTTTGTTCCATTCGCGATGTTCACAGCCGAGAGCAAATTTGCTCCATTGGAAATATTCGCTCTTTTCTTAGTGCTTCTGATCGCGATTGCGGGCCTGATCTATGCCGCGTTGCTTGCAAAACAGGTCATTAAGGCAGATCAAGGCACCAAGAAGATGCAGGAAATCGCTGCTGCGGTCCGTGAGGGATCAAACGCGTATCTGGGTGCGCAGTTCAAGAAGATCGGACCCCTCATCGTTATCATCACGCTGATTCTCTTTCTCACGTACTCCGGTTCCATTGACGCCTTTCGCTGGAGCCGTGCAGCTGCATTCCTTGTCGGCGCACTCTTCAGCTGGACGGTGGGATTCGTCGGCATGCGCCTTGCCACGACAGGCAATCTCCGGGTTGCGGCTGCAGCCACGCGCAGCTATGGCGAAGCGATGCAATTGGGCTATCGCACCGGCACGGTCACGGGCATGTTGACGGACGGTTTGGGCCTCTTCGGCGGCACTATCATCTTCCTCATCTTCGGCGAACAGGCGTATGAAGCGCTGCTTGGTTTCGGATTTGGCGGAACCCTGCTTGCTCTGTTCATGCGCGTCGGCGGCGGCATCTACACGAAGGCGGCAGACGTCGGCGCCGATCTTGTCGGTAAGATCGAAAAAGATATTCCGGAAGATGATCCGCGCAATGCGGCAACCATCGCCGACAACGTCGGCGACAACGTCGGCGATTGCGCCGGCATGTCCGCAGATATTTTTGAGAGCTATGAAGTAACCATCGTCGCTGCGATGATTCTCGGCATGGCAAGCTTCGGACACAAAGGCGTTATTTTCCCATTGCTCGTCCGCGGTATCGGTGTGCTGGGTTCGATCATTTCCACCTACACGGTGAAAGCAGGCAAAGACGATACCTCCGACACGGCACTGCGCAGCGTGCATCGCGGATTCTGGATTGGCTCTGCCATCAGTGTTGTTGGGTTTTTAATTCTTGGTTTCTTTTATTTTCGGTTCCCGGCGGGATTGCCAATTAAAGACATACCCGCAGAATTCTGGGGATTGAATATCATGGATCCAAATTTCTGGGCCAGTTTCGGAATCCCCGGCCTGGACATGCGTCCGGCCCTGGCATGCTTCATCGGCGTTGTTCTCGCTATTGTGCTGAACAAAGTCACCAGCTACTACACCCACACCGGGCACAATCCTGTGAAATCCCTCGCACGAGCCTGCCAAACGGGTCATGCAACAAATATCATTCAGGGATTTGCGGTTGGCTATGAAAGCACCGTCGTTACCATCCTGGTGATCGCAGCCGCCATCATGCTGTCGGTACTTGTGTTCGCCGGCACTCCTCCCCTCTTCGTCGCCTACGGTGTTGCGATGGCCGGTATCGGCATGCTGACACTCACTGGTAATACGATATCGATGGATGTGTTTGGACCCGTTGCGGACAATGCCAACGGTATCGGTGAAATGGGATATGAACCGGTGGAAATGGAGAAACAGGAACCGGGCAGCTACAAACGTGCACGTCAAATCCTTTCCGATCTTGATGCAGTGGGCAACACCACGAAAGCGGAAACAAAAGGAATCGCAATCGGTTCCGCGGTCATTGCCGCCGTTTCTCTGTTCTCCAGCTTCATCGCTGTCATTGCTGTCGGCAGTGAGGATAAGATTAATCAGATGACAATCACTCAATACGTCCTCGAAGCAGGAAAGCTTACTGTCGCAAATCCGATCGTTTTCATCGGACTCCTGATCGGTGGAGCAGTGCCGTTTCTTTTCAGCAGCATGTTAATTCGCGCGGTCGGCCGCGCAGCATTCGATATCGTGAAAGAATGCCGCCTCCAGTTTCGCGATCCGCAGATCTGGGACGGCAGTAAAAAACCCAATTACGGACGCGTTGTAGATATTTGCACCAACACGGCACAGAAAGAACTTATCGGTCCAGGATTCCTCGCCATCATGTCCCCCGTGCTCGTTGGCTTCCTTCTTGGCCCCTACGCCCTCGGCGGATTCCTCGCGGGCATGATCCTCGTCGGACAACTTCTCGCGGTCTTTATGTCCAATGCCGGCGGTGCGTGGGATAACGCAAAGAAGATGATCGAAGACGGCCTCTACGGCGGGAAAGGTTCCGAGGCGCACAAAGCGGCCGTCACTGGCGATACTGTCGGCGATCCGTTAAAAGACACGGCAGGACCTGCCATCAATCCGCTCATCAAAGTGATGAACATGGTGAGCCTGCTGACGCTCGGATTAATTCTCCACTACAATCTCATCAGCCCTTCCATCCATGAAAGTTCAGCGCGGCTTGTCGGGCTTCTCGTCGCCGCTGTCTGTGCCATCGCAATCGGCTGGGCTGTATGGCAGAGTAAGCGGGAATCGGCTGCTCAGGAAGCCGAGCTCGGATAAGTTCGCATGAGGTGTGGTACAAAGCAAAAGCGCAGTCAGCAGTGACCGCGCTTTTTTTATATCCATCCAAACAGACGATGCGTGTCCTTAGTGAACGAAACGCCACCAATCGTAATGATTGCGTTTGAGATCTTCAAGGGTCGGCATCGGATAAAAAAGCAACTCCTCACCTGAAGCGAACCAGAATCCATGACGGATCAATTCATAGGATGCTTCCAGAAGCGTCGTGCTCAAACTGATCGTCTTTGTCCTCTTCTCGGGATGGGAGCGAAGTTCCGTTAGATACTCGAAGAGACGCGCGGGATTATTCTCAGGAATGGGCGAGTACATCATTTCACGGTTTTCATTCTTCAGCAGAAATTCGTCCACGTTAAACTCATATTGCGTGAAGCAAATCTTGGGACATCCCTTCGATTTTGTTTCGCTAGTGATGTATTTCCCGAAGCGGCGTTGGTCCAGTGTGGATGCGACAAGATTTGTCAGGGGAGCGATTTCTTGATACACTCGTACCATTCCGGGCTCATTGATTGCCGTGTACTCTTTCGACTTGATCTCCATGGCCTTGCCGTTTGCCGTCACCAGATACAGGCTTCGCAGCGCTTTCAAATCTACATGTTCCAGCACCGCATAGGAGGAGATATACTTCGTTTTCTTCGGTTCGCCGTTGGGATGCGGGACGGTCTGCGACAGATAGTGGTCGATGTCAAAAAAGGGATCGCGAAATTTGATGTCGATTTCCACAAAAATAACTTTTCCGCGAAAATGTTTTGCACTGCCGATCGTATAATGTTCGGCGAATGCGGCCGGATTGAGTTGTGACGCAACCAGCGAGTTGACCGGAAACACGATCATGTACAGATGGAGTTCGTTGTTCGCCATGATACTCTCCCTCAATCAATGTTGTGTAGGAACTTCACTCTGCTCGGCAACAGCAGGCGTTTTTTTTGGCCTGTAGAGTATGCCAAAGGGGATAATCGCACAGTATCCTGCAACAAGCAAGATCGGCGCAACGGTCAGCGCCATGGGACCGTCCCATGCACCGCTGCTCAACGCAATGTATCCCAAAGCGATGATGGCCATACCCGCAAGCAAAATGATATAGTTCACTTTTTCCAAGGGAAGAAATTCTTCCTTCTTCGCCCGTTTTCTAATTGTTTTTTGAGAATCTTTGGTTTCTTTGGCCATTGCAAACCTCTGTCTTGTTCGCGATAATAAAAAAAAAGCCCAGCGTTGGGGGGACCGCCGGGCTTGACCGTTTTATCATGCAACAACCAGGGGAGGTGTCGTTGCATCAGTCACTTGTAAATATACGTCATTTTTTTGAAATGTCAAGAGGCGTCCACGATTTTTTTAATATTTTTCTTTAAGTCCTCCGGCTATCATGTAATATTCCTTGGTGCTTCTTCGGCAATCAGTTCCTCCAGCCTCTGGAGATCATATTCTGCTTCTTCAGAGAGTTCAAGGAGCTTCTGCAGAATTTCAAAACCACGTTCGACCTCTGACGCTAACATATCTTTTGAGGCACTCTTCTCCGTAAGGTGGAACACGGTAAGGACGAACAGCCATTCCATTAGCCTCTGGTACGCTTCCCTGTTATAGTACCAGACACCCTCGTACCAATTCAGACGCAGAAATTCTCGCACGGTATAGTCATTCAGGAGGAATTCCAAGCGCGCGACAAGTGTTTCCGCCTTCAGGTCACCTGTTCGATTATGGAACACACGCAGAACAGAGAAGAGTTCCGCTGCTCCTGCCGCCCTCTCCTGTGTCGCTCCGTTCCGGAGCAGCTGATCTCGCACGACTTTTTCAAGACGCAGATGGGATGCAGATTCCGTACCGTGCTCCTGTACCAATTGAGCAAACTCCACACTTGAAAGCCGCTGCGATGCCAGCCAGGCAAGTGCAATATGATAGAACTCAGCCCGGGATTGCCTGGAGAAAATTTCCAGCGAATGGTCCTTCAGTTTTTCGCCGCCGGCGAGCAGGTGTCCCACCCTGCGCATCGTCTCAATATCGTCCGGCAGATGCCCGAGAATGTCGGCGACTCCCGGCTTACCTCCGTAATAGCGATGCAATTCCTGATTCCACGTCTTGCATTTCTCCCGGAGAATGGAGTCCAGTTCGGGAGGCATGTCCTCTGTTGAGGCAGTGTACCGCTCGAGTGCCACGATGCAATCTTTTTCCAGGAGAAGTTGGAATGCGTGGTAGAGCGGTTCGCGTCTGAGTTCGAGCAACGCCGCATGGATGTCAGGCACTCCCTTCCCCTGCAGCATGCTGCACAAATATTCCAGACTGCCGTCGACGTCGTACATCTCACGGAAATCCAAAAAAACGTGATATTGAAATGCCTTGAGCTCGACATAAAATCCCTGCTCACAGATGTCGCACCCAGAACGGAGAAACTCAAGATGGCCTTTATGATCCCGGAAACTGTAATACATTTTCGGATCGGCACTGAGGTGGAGCCCCTCTCCCAAAGTGACGGTCCGGAGTTTTTTGGATCCGCCCTCGCCCACAAGTTTCGGCACGCTGCGCCCGATATGCCCGCTCGTTTCGCTGTAGTGATTGTGATACAGGATCAATGCACGTTCTTCGCCTCTGCGATTTGAGTAAGCAAAGACATTTTCATTTACATGGCCGTGATGATCATAAAAATCGTACAGCTCGAAATTATCCACCTGGCTGAAGAGATGGCGCTTCTGCATGATCGGAAAAATCTCCTGCTCATGCCTTCTGACGAGATGGTCGTCCGGATATTCATCATAGTACGCCCTCTTGTATTCCATCCCGTACTTTTCTGTGTAGCCTTCGATCTGGCCGTGTCCGAACATCGGAAGTCCGGGCAGTGTGACCATCATCAATGCGACACCGAAGTACTTATCGTCTTTTCCGAATTGCGCAATGGCCGTTTGCTCATCCGGATTGCTCATGAAATTAACGTACCGCTTTAAAATCTCCGGATCGAAGTCGAGCGTGTTCTTAATCAGCTGCCGGTATTTGCCGTTTTCTTCCTTCATCAGCATGTGCATGAAGGCACTGTTGTAGACCCGGTGCATACCGAGCGTGCGGACAAAATAGCCTTCCATCAGCCAGAATGCTTCTGCCAGAAGCAGTGTGTGCGGCATTTCTGCATTGATTCGGTCCACCACTTCCCGCCAAAACTCCTGGGGAAAAAGGTCATCGAAGCGTGCCCTGGTTAAGGCGTGCTCCGACCGCGACGGTATTGCTCCGCCGGTGCCCGGCTGCGGATACCAGAGACGCTGATAGTGCTTCTTCGCCAGCGTCATCGCCGCATCGAAACGGATGATGGAAAATTTTCGCGCGACACGAAAGATTTCCTGTATCACTGCTTCCCGCACTTCCGCCTTCAGAAGATCGAGCTGCGCGGTATCATTCCACGGCATATTCGTACCGTCATTGCCATGATAGATGTAGCGAACAGCACCGGTGTTGTTGTCAATCCGCTGGAAAACCACCGCCGCATCTGTGCGGGACCAATAGCCGTCTTCAATTCGAATTTGCATCGCCGAATTGTCGGAGAGGTCGCCGCCGGTGAATCTGTATCCGGGGAAGGGACTGTAGTCCAGTTGGATGAAATATTCCGGATGCTCCACCATCCATTTGGAGTAGATGCCCATGTGATTGGGAACCATGTCGCCGGCCAGACGGATCCCCCGTTGCCAAGCCCGATGGTTCAGATTCTGGAACGCCTCTTCGCCGCCCAGATCGAATGCGATTTCATATTCATAGAGCGAGTACGCAGACGGTACAGCATCTGGATTACCGGTGTAGTTCTTGATCTTTTGCGAAGCAACGCTTCGCTCCCAGATTCCGATCAGCCAAAGACCCGTAAAATTCCAATGTGCGATTTGATCCAGTTCCTGATCCGGAATTTGGTCCAGCCGTGTAATGCTGCGCTGGTATTTTTTTGAAAGCTGATGCAGCCAGACATACGTGTTCTTTGCCAGTAGCACGACTTTCGGCATCCAGTCGATATCTGCAGTGAAGCGCTCCGTTTCATGGCTGCCGTACGCCGACTCTGCAGCCGCCAGCCCGGCAGGTTTGTATGTCGGTACGATTGATGGCGGATCGTGTGGGCCGTGGAAGACGATTTTCGATTCCTCACTCAGAACATCAATACTGCCGAGCATCTTCTCGAGAAACGCAGCCGACAACACCATGCCCCATCGCGTTCGAATAAAAAGCAATTGCGCTTCCAGACTGTCCGGATGTGCAAGAATTGGCGCGCGCAGAAGTTCCAGAAGCGTCTGATCGTCCGGCCCGAATTTCTTCTCCTGGGCCAACAGGCTTTCGATCGCACTCAACACGATGCTGTACGACGTCGATGTAGCCAGATGAGAGTCATCGAATATTGAACGCCACGGCCCGAATGCCGGATTAAAATTTTCCAGATTCAGAAGCAACAATTCCTCAAAGACACTCAGGAGGTTTTTCTCATCAGCACAGTATGCCTGCGCAGTGATCTTCTTCTGATAGACCGCAAGCGGAGGACAGAGTTCAACAAAAGTTTCCAACGTCGTGCGCAGATGATCGATTCCCACTTTCACGGCGGTGGCATCATAGACACGCAGCAGCACTCCCGGATTTTCCACTTCGTCGTACATGCGCACAATGTAATGGTAAATCTCGTCGATGAGACCCATCGCGTTCACTTGTCCGGCGCGTGTTGCCACTTCCGGTTTCGTGCTCGGAAATCCCTTTTCGATCATTCTTTGCGTGAAGGCACGGACGGCGCGGAAATTAGGGAAGATCAGATTGCCACTGGATGAAAAAAGTGACTCTCCGCACTCGTAGAGTAAGCGCGCAGCCGCATGGACATGAAATTCCATCACGGGATGAGCGACGGAGCGAGGAAGATTTGGACAGGAAAATCGAGTGAAGGTAATCTCAAGGCCGACCGGCGTATGATTCGTCCGCATGCAAGCTCCACATTTGCCGGATTTCGGCGTCAGATGAATATCCGTTTATACATTGTCAACACCTGTTTATGCAACTCCGCGAGGTTCTCACGGGCAAATGACGACACCGTGTAGAGATGCTCGATATGTCCGCGATGTGCGCCCCACGCCTCGGCAATTTCCTGCCGTTCCGCTTCGAGGACAATCTCATTCAGAGCGATGCTCGCGAAAATCACATCATCCGCATAGCCGGCTCCGCGCAGGGCTCCTTCCGGAATAACGTCCACCGGACTGACGAGATATGCGATGATCGCCAGCAAAATCATTTTACTTTTTCGGGAGAGGCGTCCAGTTGCGATGAGTTCGGTAATAAAGTCGAGAGTGTACGGCAGCGTGAGGATTCCCTCGGCGAGTGCCTCCAAGGTGTGCGTGAGCTCCTCGTTCATGCCGGGAACGGCGTACGTCGCGAGGTCTTTGCGCAGCGAGGCTACCAAGGTATCTTTGGAGAGCCCTTTTAGATGCGCTTTGAGTTCGAAGGGATAGTGATGAAAACCATCCGGATCAAATGTGAGGCGATATGCTTTTCGGTACTGAGGATACCTGAGGCGCACATACCATTTGAGAAGATGATCCATAAATGTTCGAATGTTCTTTACAATAGTCGAAATGATCCTTGTCGTCGGCATCCTACCGCACAATACTCAGGAATGCTTGACGTCGGATTCTCCGATTTACCAGAATCGGCAGCCGGACCGGTACATCCTATTTTCCTTTTTCTGTAATCTGTCCCACAAAACTGACGACATCTTCACCGCCGTCAACGCCGATAATGTTGCCGGACATAAAAGCGGCATGCTCCGTGGACATCATTGCAATGACTTTGGCGATGTCTTCCGGAGTTGTCAACCTGCCGGATGGATTCTTCCTTTTCGCAATATCGAGCATGATGTCGCTGTTCGGAATCTTGCGCAACGCAGGCGTATCTGTCACGCCGGCCATGATTGAATTTGCCGTAATGCCGTACGGTCCGAGCTCCATCGCAAGCTGACGGATGTGAGACTGCAATGCGGATTTTGCCGCCGAGACGGCACCATAGTACGGAAACACTGTATGGCCGCCCGAACTGGTCAATGCAAAAATCCGGCCTCCCCTTTTCATCAGACTCCGTGTCATGAGTCCCTGCGTCCAGTACACGAGGCTATTAGCCATGACGTCCATGGTCATTTCCATCTGGGCCTGAGATATCGCCTCATCATCCTTTTTTCCGATGTAAGGTTTCAACGTTCCGAAGGCAAGCGAATGAAGCAGCACTTTGACGCTGCTGGCCGGTTCGCCTGCAAACTGTTCTTTGATTTCATCAAGAATTTCCGAACGCTTGATGGAATCCGCTGCGTTAATGTTGTAAAAGACCGCGTGGGCTCCGGTGTGCTTTATTTCCTTCTGGATGCGCACCACATTGGGCATCGTCGCTTGTCGATCCAGATGAACACCAAAAACATTCATTCCCTGCCGTGCGAGTTCGAGAGCGGCTGCACCGCCAAATCCGCTCGAAGCACCAAGTATCAGCGCCCAGTCGTTCTTTTTGAATCTTACATCAACGCTCACAGTCCTTCCCTTCCACATTGTTCAACATTTTGTCAATTAGTATACAAAAAAAACGTCTCAAATGAAATACGGTCAAATGCCATTCCAGAGGCATGTCATTCTACGGTCACGCTTTTGGCCAGATTTCGCGGCTGATCGACATTGCATCCCCTCATGACCGCTATGTAGTATGCCAGGAGCTGCAAGGGAATGATATTCAAAATAGGGGCAAAACAAGGGAGTGTACGCGGAACGCGAATGACGTGCTCAGCCATTCCTTCCAGAGTCCGGTCATCGTTATTAACGATCGCGATCACCTTTCCCTTCCTTGCCTTCACTTCATGGATATTTGAGATGATCTTTTCGTAGGTATTGTCCTTTGGAGCGATGAAAACAACCGGCATATTCTCATCAATCAAGGCAATCGGACCATGCTTCATTTCTGCAGCCGGATATCCTTCCGCATGAATGTACGATATTTCTTTCAGTTTCAACGCTCCCTCCAACGCAACCGGGAAGTTGTATCCCCTGCCGAGGTAGAGAACGTTTGAAGAATCCTTGAAGCGATGGGCAACCGTCTTAATCTGATCCGTATTTTTGAGAATGGATTCCACCTGCTCCGGCAAAGCCAGAAGAGCTCTCCCCATTTCCCGTCCGGCTTCCTCGGACAATCCCCGCTGCCGCGCAATTAAAATCGTGATGAGTGACAACACAATGAGTTGAGATGTGAACGCCTTCGTCGACGCGACGCCAATTTCCGGACCGGCATGGATGTAGACACCTCCTTCGCTTTCCCGCGCGATTGTGCTGCCGACAACATTGCAGACACCGAGAACGGAAGCACCTCTCTGTCGCGCTTCGCGCAATGCGGCGAGCGTATCAGCAGTCTCTCCGCTTTGGCTGATCAGAAACACAATATCGCTGGGATCGACGATCGGATCGCGATACCGGAATTCGGATGCATATTCCACATCCACCGGAATGCGACCGAACTGTTCGAGCATATATTCACCGACCAGGCCGGCATGAAAAGATGTGCCGCAAGCAGTGATGATGATCCGTTTTGCTTTCTCCAGTACCGGAAGCACTTCCTGCAAACCGCTGAGTTTCACATTGCCTTCATCCAAAAGAACCCGTCCGCGCATGGCATTTCGTAATGTCTCGGGCTGCTCCATAATTTCTTTCAACATGAAGTGGTCATATCCGCCCTTCTCAATTTGCTCAAGGTCGAATGTGATCGCTTCAATCCGCTTTTCGATTTCGATATTGTCGATCGTCTTAATGTCCGCCGAGTCTCTTGTTAATACTGCGATCTCACCGTCGGCAAGATAGACGACATTTCGGGTATGGTGGATGATCGCCGCTGCATCGGACGCCACATAATGTTCGCCGTCTCCGATGCCGAGAATCAGCGGACTTCCCTTGCGGGCTACAATCATTTTGTCCGGTTCATGAATGGAAATCACTGCAATTCCATACGTGCCATCCACCTGGCGTAAAGCAAGGCGAACCGCTGTTTCCATATCGCCGGCAATCCTCTTCATTTCTTCAATCAGGTGGACAAGAGCTTCCGTATCGGTTTGTGACTTGAAGACATGACCTGCCTGTTCGAGTTTCGTGCGAATCGCTGCATAATTTTCGATAATGCCATTGTGGATCAGCGCGATGGCGCCATCTTCATCTGTATGAGGATGAGCATTGATGTCACTCGGCTCACCGTGTGTTGCCCAACGGGTGTGCCCTATCCCGATCGTCTGGCGGTAATCGCCGGCGGAAAAGGCCTTTTCAAGCTCAGCCACCTTCCCGATTTTTTTTGTGATACTCAATGTCTGATTCTCGAGCAGCGCAATGCCTGCGGAATCATAACCGCGATATTCAAGCCTCTTCAGTCCATCAAGAAGAATCGGAAGAGCTTCCCTTCCTCCGATATATCCAACGATACCGCACATAGACGACTCCTACGATTGTGAATGCATCGCGATCACGGCAAGCATCCGTCCGGCTGCATCTCCATCCCGACGATACGAGTGATAGCTCTTGTTGCAAATAGTGCAATGGGGATGAATCTCGATAGCATCCGGAGGCACACCGAAATCTACTAATTGCTGCTTATTGTACTCCGGCAAAGCGATGAAGGACTTTGCCTCCGGAGCTAGTGTTCTGAAAGCCGCAGGGAATTGATCTGCCGCATCACGTCCCACCATATAACAGCAGGAGTGTGCGCCGGGTCCAATGAACGCCAAGGCGTCCTGCGGATTTGTATCGAATTCATTGCGCATCAACGTGAGAGCCTTTTGGACGATGCGCCCCGCGCTTCCCCTCCATCCGGCATGGACAGCGGAGACTGCACGATGCTGTTGATCAAAAAGGAGGATGGGAATACAATCGGCGACAGTGATGGCTAAAGCGATTCCCACACGGGAAGTGATAAGCGCATCGCACTCAGGGTACTCACCCGGAGCGTCGATGCTTTTTACTGTGGTGGAATGACATTGCAGAGGGAATGCAACACTGCGGGAATCAACAGGCAATGCCTCAAAAAAACGTCTTCTATTTTCGTTCACATGCTCCGGAAGATCTCCGATCCGAAAACTCAGGTTCAATCCCAATGTTCCCGCAGACACACCGCCGTTTCGCGTGCTCACACCTGCGCACACACCTGCAGTCCGGGACAAGATTGATGAACGAACGATATTGATCACAAAAAAAGTATCGCAAAATTCCGGCTGAGAATCAATATCGCATAACAAGTCCGTTGTTCACGATACCGGCGGCCTTGCCCGTTACTTCCCTGCCGCCGAAAGGAGTGTTCTTCGATTTCGAATGAAGTTGTTCCGTTTCGATAGTCCATTGTTTTTTCGGATTAAAGATTGTCAGTACGGCTTCTGCACCCTCCTTTATTTCCACGGGCTTCCCGATAATGCGGCGCGGATTAACCGAGAGCTTTTCAATCAACTGCGTGAGAGTGAGAATCCCTGGCTCAACCAGCATCGTAATGGAAAGCGCAAGAGACGTTTCGAGACCGACAATGCCGAATGGTTCCTGCAAATAATCAACTTCTTTTTCGTCGAGTGAATGAGGCGCGTGATCGGTAGCGATGACGTCCACCGTACCATCGCGCAAGCCTTCTTTCAACGCTTCCACGTCAGCAACGGTGCGAAGCGGCGGATTCATTTTTGTGTTCGTATCATACGAACGCACAGCATCATCTGTAAGCGTAAAATGGTGCGGTGCAACTTCGGCGGTCACGCGAATTCCTTTCTTCTTCGCTGCGCGAACGAGTTCAACGGAACCCGCGCTGCTCACGTGGCACACATGGTAGCGCGAGCCGGTATATTCCGCAAGCATCAGATCCCTTGCCACCATAATCTCTTCGGCAATATGCGGCATTCCGGGAAGCCCGAGTTCTGTGGCGACGAATCCTTCATTCATCGCGCCGCCACGAACGAGCGACGGATCCTCGCAATGCTGCATGATCGGCACATCGTACATCCCTGCATATTCCAATGCGCGCCGCATGATTTCTGCGTCATACACGGGCGCACCATCATCACTCAATCCAACGGCACCGGCCTGCACGAGTTCGGCAATCGCGGCGAGTTCTTTCCCTTCCCGCTTCTTCGTCACTGCCGCAATCGGAAACACATCGACCATCCCGCCATGCACAACTTTGCCTTGTGAATGAACGAAACGTACCATCGATTCGTCATCGATGGCCGGATTCGTATTTGGCATGCAGCAGACGGCCGTGAATCCGCCATAGAGCGCCGACAATGTTCCGGATTCGATCGTTTCCTTGTGCTCAAATCCCGGTTCGCGCAAATGAACATGCATATCGACAAATCCCGGGGCAACAACAAGACCCGCAAGATCTTCAACGATCGCTCCGGCCGGAGGCGCAATTGCATTTCCAAGTGCACAGATCTTTCCTTTTTCCAGCAGGATGTCCATCGTCTTGTCAAGACCTCGCTGCGGATCAATGATCCTCGCATTTTTGAGCAGCACAGGCTGTGTATAAGTATTCTTCGCATTCGACATGAGTGTGGTAGTCATTGGGTTGCTCCAAGAAGATAGAGGGCTGCCATACGAATGGCGACGCCATTCAGTACTTGTTCGAGAATAACCGAATGTGGACCGTCGGCCACATCGGCGGAGAGCTCCACGTCCCGGTTGATCGGCCCCGGATGCATGATGGTGATCGGATGATCGACGCGGTCCAGACGTTCCTTGGTGACGCCGAAGAAGCGATGGTATTCCCGCAGTGACGGGAACAGGCCGCCGGATTGGCGTTCCATTTGGATGCGAAGCACGTTGAGTGCATCTACCTTGGGTAGAACTTCATCGATCCGGTGATAGACCTTCACGCCGAGTTTTTCAATTTCTTTCGGGATCAAAGTCGACGGACCGCACACGGATACTTCGGCGCCCATGGTGCGGAGGCCATAGATATTCGATCGTGCGACGCGGCTGTGCGCAATATCGCCGACGATGCAGACTCGAAGTCCTGCCAGCCGTCCGAACTTTTCTTTCAGGGTGTACATATCAAGGAGAGCCTGCGTCGGATGCTCGTGCAAACCGTCGCCGGCGTTCAGCACTCTCGCCTGCACAACACGCGTCAGAAAATGGGCGGCTCCGGCGGCACCGTGACGCATAACGACCATATCAATTTTCATCGCTTCGATATTCCGCGCGGTATCCTTCAGGGTCTCACCTTTGCTGACGCTCGAACCGCTGGCCGAGAAATTGACAACATCGGCGGAGAGTCGGCGTTCCGCCAATTCAAAGGATATGCGCGTACGCGTCGAGTTTTCAAAGAACAGATTGACGATGGTTTTTCCCTGAAGTGTCGGTACTTTTTTAATGGGACGGTTGAGTATTTCTTTAAATGAGACGGCGGTGTCAAGAATGAGTTCGATGTCTTTTTCCGGGGCACCGTGAAGTCCCAATAGATGTGGAGTTGACAGAGGCATGGGCGTGTCCTTTCTCTACGCTTGATGGGAAATGAGAACGACGCCGTCGCGGCCGTCGACTTCTGTCATCTGAACGGAAACCTCATCCTCATCAGCCGTCGGAACATTTTTTCCAACAAAATCCGCCTTGATCGGAAGTTCCCGATGTCCGCGATCGACAAAGACGGCAAGCTGAATCGAGGCGGGACGTCCGAGATCCATGAGCGCGTTCAATGCAGAGCGAACCGTTCGGCCCGTGAAGAGAACATCATCCACAAGAATAATGTTCTTGTCCCGGATATCATACAAAATATCCGTTGTTTTCAATTGCGGCTGCGCGAGCTTTCCACGCAGATCGTCCCGGTACAGTGTGATGTCGAGCGAGCCGATCGGCACGGTGCAACTTTCCATGGCACCGATGGCCGCAGCGATGCGCCGTGCCAGGAACTCACCCCGCGTACGTATTCCGACGATGCCGATGGACTCGGCGCCGCGGTTCCGTTCCACAATTTCATGCGCCAGACGATTAACGGTACGTGAAAAACCCTTATCGTCTACGAGTTGATGCGAAGTACTCATAGAGCAATCCTGTTGGAATGATGATGGAGCAGTGGGAAAAAGACCCGGAGGGAAGTGCGGTATGCATCATAAGTTTCCTTCTCTACCTCTCGGGATAGAATTAAAGGTGATAAATCACGTTTGAATATACGGTACAGTTATTCGAAAAGCAAATTACGGCAATTGAAGATTTTTAGAATCCCAATATTGAATCCAGCGCACCTGCGGATCAACAAACGGCACAGCAAACATCCGGCCGCCAAATCCTAGCATACGGTACACCAGCGATGGCGCGCGCGTCACTTCCGTTTCCTCAAAATTCTTCATGTAGACGGAGATTGGATACTTCGACGCCAGTGATCCCAATCGCTTGTTGAGTGACTCTCGGAGCTTTGATTCAACCACCGCCCTGTGTACATCAGAATCGCTCCGCATGGCGCTGTCACGCAACGACACAGCAAAATATTTCCGATCGAGCAAATGGATGAACGAATATCCCATCGGTGTCCGGAGAGGCGGTGTGATGCCTCCCATTTTCAGGCGCAAAACGGCCTCTCCCACCTGCGTGGAATCCGGCAGCAACTCGAACTCTTCTTTTCCGATCGATCTCACCGCCTCATCATCAGTCGAGTACCGGTACATCATATCTGTGAAGGATGCGCCGTCTCTGAGCAGTCCCTGTATCTCCCGCGCGACCGCAAGACTGTCCACAACGAGTTTGCGCAATTTCACGAGGACACCGGAGCGCCCCGCCGTTCCCAAAAAGTTCACATAACTCTCCTGTTCGACCGGAGTCGCGTCCACAGTATCCCGCATTTTGTTTTTCAGAAAAGCGGAGAGAAAAGAATCACGCCACGGGCGCATGTCAGCAACTACGGAACCGGAAGATTGTAAATGCTGTTCGTATCCGATGTGCGTCAGATGTTCCTGATCAATGATGTCTCGAAATCGTTGATCGAGTGCAGCGCGCAGCGTCACCGGCGTCGGTTTCTCAATCATCAGGCGGGAAATCACCAACCGGTCCATCATATGTCCGAGCGTCCATGTCGTATGCGGAAAAACAACGAAGACGGTATCCCACAGTGATGGGAATTTTTCCCTCACTGCCTCCACCGCCTCGCCGCTGACGATAAACGGAGGGAGCGAGTCTTTTGAGCGAATGTTCTTCCTGTAGAAATCGAAAAGCGACGCGGCAACCGATCTGAAGATCTTTGCATTTGCAGACGCCTTTTTATCCTTCAGCGCTTTCGCCATATACCCAAACATGGCCGATTGCTCGCGGCGGTTGCGCAATGCGCCTTCCGCCCTTTCACGAAGGGCTTTCTGATCGCTTTCCCCGTCGTAGTACGTAACGCTCTTCCCCATGAGTTTGAAAAGGTAGTAGCCGTCGTCCAGATGTACCGGATCCGACGTCTCGCCCGGACGAAGCGCGAACACAGCATCTTCCATCCGTTCGTCACCGCTTCCCCAATGTGCCATCGCTGAATCCGGACCTTCGAGCGCCGCAGGTCCGCGTCCGAAACAGATAAACGACTCCAGCGGTTTCCCACTTCGTATGACTGCCAGCGCGCTGTCTGCAGAGTGCTTCTCCGGCGCAAAGAGAAAATAGATTTTCAATTCAGAGCGCATTTTGTTCATTGCGTCGAGAATCTCATCTTCCTTCAGCACTATCTTGCGTCGGATTTCTTTCCGGTACAGTTCGTCACGAACAAGGAGGCGTTCTATCCCACGGATGGATTCCTGATAGCTGGAATCGCGTTCCAATCCCATTTCGGAGGCTTCTTGTGCAAGAAGTTTTTCAGCCATGAGGCTGAACAAAAATTCAGCCTTGTCCTTTTCCGTTCTGGCTTCACTCTGGCGGCCGAGTCCCGGGGTTAGTTCATAGCGTGAAAGAAATTCGCTCCGCCTAATGACATCCTTTCCCACTTTGGCAAGCGGAGCATCATCAGCAGACTGTGCAAAAAGGAGCGCCGTACTGAACAACAGCGCTCCTGCAAGAAAAACAGATTTCATGAAGTTCGATTGGAGGGTGATTACTGTGCCTGAATTTGGCGCATCCAATTCTCGTCCTGCATTTCATCCCGGTGCGTGGAATGAAGCAGAGTGTAGTCGGAAAAACCGGTCCGGTCGCCGAAGACGAATTGCACACCGCCTTGAATGGAATTGTAGAACCAGATTTCGTACGGCTTGACATCAATCTCGTTTGCATGGCGCTCCACCTCGTCCGGCGGGCCGTAGACGATAAAGACGCGTCCGCGGTCGGTCTTCCATCCTTCACGAAAACCGGTCTTGTAGTACGTGTTCGCATAGTCGACACGTTTCATATACTCTTTTTTCGCCTCATTCTCCGGCGTGCTCGGATCTTCATCGCGCTTATTCCAGAAATCATACAACATCTTGCGTTTGCTCTCGACCCCTTTGAGCTTGGGATATTGATTCAATTCATCTTTGCTGGCGAGATACCGTGCAATCGCAAATTCTTTGTCCAACTCCGCTTCATTCATGGTCGAGTATTCGCTCGCCATATATGAATTCTCTCCGTGCGGTGTCAGGGTATCCTGCGCAACCGATGGATTGTAAACAAAGAAACGTTTGGTTGCAACCACTGCTGTGTTTGCGGCAGAATCCAGAAGTGCATATTTGAAAGTATAGGTTCCGTTGCTGAGAGAGGCAACATTCACTGTGCCGACTTCCACGCTGGATTCGTTTACCCTGCGCCGCGTCCGTTCCGACTCATAGACTTTCTTGCCGACAGCATTTTCAACGGACACTTGCGATTTGAACGTCGGCGACACACCCTGCAAGAGGTTGTATCCCTCTGCATAGTAGAAGAGCACCGGTTGATTAATTCCGAAAAATCTTGCCGGATTTGGACGTACCTCATAGGTGTTCTTGTAGAATCTGTTTGCCGAGTCGTTTTCTGCGGAAACAATAGAGGAACAGAGTTCAATATCGCTAAGTGCGATCTTCGATTTTTCCACAGGCGGAATGTCGATCGGGACTGATAAGCTGTCACGCCGCATGGCGGCGTTTACATCCCGGCCAATGATATAGAGCCTGTAGACGTCCGGTTTCACATAAAAACCGAGCGCGTCCACATACGTACGGGAGACTTGAAGTGCCGTGGTATCCGCAACAGAGAACGGAATGCGCCACGATTGTCCGACGACGATCGAATCATCTGCAGAACGCTTCAGATAGATACTCATGACCACGTCCGCCCGATAGTTGTCGCCCGCCTTTGCGTACTTCAATTGGGAAACATCGATGGAGTAGTAGACCTCGACATAGACGTGAGTACTGTCTCCGCGAAAACGCGCAATGTCGGTAAAAATGCGAAATGGCGGCCGTCCCGACACACCGCCACGGCTTTGTGCCTGGCTAGGTATAACGACCGCCAGGAGTAAAAAGAATATGATAAAACGCTTCATGAAATCTCCGAAATTTAAGTCAATATAGTCAAGCCTGCCGCGAGACGCAACTACACAATTGTTAAGTTATTCGCCCATCACTTTGATGACCAGTCGTTTCTGTCGCTGACCATCAAACTCCGCATAGTAGATTTGCTGCCACGGTCCAAGGTCGAGGCGCCCATTGGTGATTGGCACGATGACTTCGTGATGGACAAGAAGACTCTTCAGGTGGGAATCGCCGTTCGTTTCTCCTGTACGATGATGCCGGTAGTTCGGATTAAACGGCGCAAGTTTTTCGAGCCACTCATCGATATCCTGAATCAGCCCGCTCTCGGCATCATTCACATACACACCGGCAGTAATATGCATGGCGGAGACAAGGACCATTCCTTCTTTCACGCCGCTCTTCACAACACTTTTTTCGACATCGGGAGTGATGTTGATGTACTCCCGATGTTTTTTGGTGTTGAAGGTCAGATACTCGGTATGTGATTTCATGCACCAGCCTTCGCGGCTTCTTCCTCTTTCACGAATGTGACAAGGAGTGCCGCCACAATCATGGACACACCTCCCAGCAGTACGACATTCATTGCATTGTCCCCCAGAAGGTGTTTCATAAGCGGTCCCAGTGTCAGCGACGCCAATATCTCGGGAAGCGTGATAAAGAAATTGAAGACCCCCATGTAGAAACCCATTTTCGAAGATGGAATGGCATTCGATAAAATAACATAGGGCATGGAAAGGATACTCGCCCAGGCGACACCAACAAGAACCATTGGACCGACCAATCCGTACTGATCGCTCATGAAGGGTACGCTCAGCAATCCAATTCCGCCGGCGACAAGACAGAGGCGGTGTATTGTTTTCGCATTGAATATTTTTACAAGAGCCAAGAGGACAAACGAGAATGCGAAGGCCGCCCCGCTATAGATGGAGAAGCATACACCTCCCCACTCAATTCCGCGTTGATACTCTATCGTCTTTGGTGCACCATGGAATATTTTCTCAGCAATGGCAGGACTGAAAAACATCCACATGCAGAATAGTCCTAACCATGTGAAGAATTGTACGAGCGAGAGCTGCCGCATGGTCTTAGGCATAGAGACGATACCGGTGAATATTTCCTTGAACGCTTTTCCCGGTCCCGCCGAATTTGCTTTCATGATCCGGAATGCATCCATATCCTCCGGCGGATACTCCTTGGTTGTGAAGATGGTATAGAGGACGGCGCTCAAAAAGACCGCTGATCCGGCATAGAATGCCATCTGCACTGAGAGTGGAATGCGTCCGCTGCCGGCATTCCCAGTGACGCCAAACCAGTTGGTCAAAATGGACGGAAGAGCGGATGACAGAACGGCACCTAATCCGATAAGCAGACTTTGCATCGCAAATCCTTTTTTTCGCTGCTCCGTCGGGAGCATATCCCCAACAAACGCACGGAACGGCTCCATTGAAACATTGATGCTGGCATCCAACACCCACAGCAATCCTGCCGCCATCCAAAGCGTTCCCGCGTTAGGCATGAGTACCAACGCAATACTCGAGAGGATTGCACCGAACAAGAAGAATGGCCGCCTGCGACCAAGACGTGTCCATGTCCGATCGGAAAAATAGCCGACAAGCGGTTGGACAATGAAGCCCGTCAACGGAGCCGCCAGCCACAGGGGGGCGATTTCTTCAGGACGCGCACCGAGATACTGGTAGATGGCGCTCATGTTTGCCATCTGCAATCCCCATCCGAATTGGATGCCGAAGAATCCGAAACTCATGTTCCAAATTTGCCAGAAGTTTAGTCGAGGTTTTGTCGTGGTCATAGAAGTCCCAAATTCATAGTTTGTAGTTCATGATTTCTAGTGTACCGCAAACACCTTCCAACTTACCGGCCCAATTGACAGGCGAGCGTGGTGCGCCTTGACTTCAATTTCTTCCCCGGTTATGATGTTCGTCAAGCTTCTGACGTCGTACATTTCCGGAAGATGAAGATCGAGCGGCTGCGCTGATTCAGACTTATTCAGAATGACCAGAATCCGTTCATTCATATCCGAGCGAAGATACGCATATATCGCATTGTCCGCCTGCAGCGTAAGGAAATCTCCGTAGCGCAAAGCAGAATGATGATTGCGCATTCCGACAATCTTCTTCGTATCGGCCAGCATTGCTTTTTCGTACACCGTCAATGAATCACCAAAGCGCATCATCCTTCGATTATCCGGATCATCGGCGCCCGTCATGCCGAACTCGGAACCGTAGTAAATGACCGGAAGGCCGGGAATCGTCAGCATGTACGCAAGATAGAGTTTCGCCTTCTCATAGCTTTTGGGATTGTGAACAGTGGGCGGATTGTTCCAGGCCATCTCGCGCGTATCGACTCCCTGCTGCGTTATCGCACCGTCTGCATAGGCCATAAACCGGACTTTGTCATGGCTATCCATGATATTGCCCATGAGATTGTTGTAGCCGAATGATGCAAACGATTTTTTCATATGAAAATCGATAAACGCGAATGACTTATCCGGCTCGACGAAGACCGGAATCGCAAAATACGCGAGATTGAAATTGAATTGCGCGCTCAATTGCCCGTTGTTTACGTACGACGCGATAAGATCATAATCGCCGAAGGTTTCACCGATCTGAAAAACTTTTTTGTGTTTCGGAATTTCGATTTTCTCTTTCAATTTCTTCGTCAATGCCCGCCAGAATTCATTCGGCACATGTTTCACGGCGTCATGGCGGAACCCGTCTGCACCCGTTTCCTGCAGCCACCAAACCGCATTGTCCGAAACGACGGCAATCGCTTCCTTCGATCTGACGTAATCAAAGGAAGGCATGTAGGGTTCAAACCATGTGCTAAGGCGGTATTCGTCCCACAAGCGAAGATTCTTTCTTCCGTCCGGAAGATCCAACGTGCCGAACCACTCCGGATGCTGTTTGAAAAATGGATGATCGATATGGACATGATGCGCCACAAAATCGAGCAACACTTTCATTCCATGCTTGTGCGCCTTTGCGATCAATTGTTTCAGCTCATTCATCGTTCCGAATTTCTCTTCCACCCGTGTTGCACTGATCGGCCAGTATCCATGATAGCCACTGTACCAACGGTGCGGCGGAGGATATTCGCGGAATGCAATATTTGGATTGTCATACACGGGCGAAATCCAGAGGATGTTCACGCCAAGAGAATCGAAATATCCATCGTCAATCTTGTTGATGATCCCCCTGAAATCGCCCCCCTGATAGTTTGCCTGCACAAAGATGGAATCGTGTACTATTGGTCTATCATTGGACGTATCTCCATCGCGAAACCGGTCGATCATGATTGAATAGATGATGCCGTCATCCCAAGACCTCCTGTTTGCATCCCTCCCTGCCGGCACGTCGCCAGCCAATTGGATCTGCTGGAGATTGGTGTTCCTTCCACCCTGAGTCACGAGCACACGGATTGTTGCTTCTCCCTTCAATTCCGACTTCCGGATATGGAGCGCCAGTGTATTGCCGGTGAGTTGAATCTGTTCCGATGCAATCTTTTTGTTATTCAGGAGGGCAATAACGTCTGAAAGAGCAAGTGCATGCGGCTGGATGCTGTTCTCATAAATAAATGAGAATACCACTTCCGCGCCCGACTCTTTTCTTCCGCCGATGTGTAAAAATATTTTCGCGCTGTCGGCATCAGCGATACGGAGGACTGAATTAAAATTGTCGAAACCGGTGGGCGTTTTTTCCGGATTGGAAGGGTCAAGCACTTCTTTTCCATCGACGACGAATTTGTAGATGTAGCTGCCGGGATCGAGAGGCACCTCTAATTCGTAAACGCCTTTGCCGGTCCCATCTTTCAATTGATCCCGCACCTTATTCCATTCGTTGAAACTTCCGGTGACCGCCACGGTTTGCACCGAAGAGTTCGGTTTGAAAACAAATTTGTGCGGTTGCTGTGAACGTGCGCCGCTGGCCATGATGATCGGAATATGGCTTGTCACACCGTCCAACGCAAACCCGAGAAGTGTTGCGCCAACAGTAGTATGTTTGGCCGTGAGAACAAGTTTTGCCGTCTTGCTGTCGTACGAAACAGAGAGATGTTCATTCCCGCGAAATTTCAGATCATAGCTTTTGGCATAAAAGAGATCACTCACCAGAATGGTGTCGGTCCTGCCAGGAGTGAGTTTCACCGGTTGAATGATATCGGCAATGCCGTCTGCATACGCAGGCGTCTGCGAGAATGAAAGGATGAACAGAGCAACGAAAAAGAAACGCGGCATATGCTTCATAGAATAACTCAAAAGGTTTTAAATGTGATGCGATAGCTATTGTACAATTTTCACATATAACTTTCAACAAAGGGGATGCATGCGCAGCAGGTGACGCTAATTCTTTTTGAGTGACTGCATTCTTCTGCGCCTCTCGTTTCCATTGCGACATTGGCATTGTTTGGATTCAATGCGTTGGCTGCAAGCCGTTCACGGTACTCGTTACCGCCGATCTTTTTTCTTTGACCAGCATCCATAACACTGCAGAAATGGCCAGCGAGGCTCCACTGATGATAAAGATGACGTTCTTGTCCGCGGAATTTTTGATGATCGTTCCGACGCCGAGGCTGACGAGCAGCTGCGGTAGAACAACGGACAGATTGAAGATTCCCATGAAGAATCCGGTCCGGCTCTGATCGATTTTCTCGGTCATCACGGCAAATGGCAAACTGACCACCGCTGCCCAACCGATGCCGGCAACCGCCATGAAAAGGTACAACGCCAGCGGTGTGGTGCCAATGAGAACGATGCCGAAATAACCAAGCGACATGATCGCCACGCAGGAGAGATGCGTTTTCACCCGTCCGATTTTTTCTACGATCGGTTCCAGCACAAATGCCGGAAGAATAAATCCGACCGTGTTCAAAATCGCAAACGCGATGGCGATGATCTGTCCTGATTGCGCATTGATCACCCCCTGGTCGACGACACCGGTGAAGAATTTCTGCTGGATGAAAGCGATGATATACACGAACATTGTCTGGATGCCGATCCATGAGAAGCCGTGGGCGAAATAAATGCGGAAGAGCTGTCCCCATTCTGTCGCTGATTTATTTGCTTTGTGCGTAGCAGCATCGACCGTGGCATTCAGATTTTTATTTTCGGTGATAAAAAACATCGGTACAATTGAGAAGAAGAACACCACAGCAACGCCGATGTAGATCAGAATGTAGTTTCCAAATGTGGCGCCGATGAGATACGCGAGAACACCGAAGAAGCCAGAAATCGTTTGCATCCACGTGTACCCTTTCGTGCGCGGATTTCCCTCAGGCGTGACATCGGCTATGATGGAGCGCGTCGGATTGAAGCTGATATTGATCGCCAGATCCAGCGTTAATGCAACGACGATCGCAACAGCCAACAGACTTCCAATCCCCATCTTCGCGCTGATGACATCGATATTCGGCAATGCCATGAGCATACCGGCAGCCAGCGCTCCTCCGATGAGGACGAATGGACGGCGGCGGCCGCCCCAGAACCATGCTTTGTCGCTGATCAAACCGATAATGACCTGTCCAAAAATGCCGGCGAGCGGACCGGCCGCCCACACAAAGCCGACTTCCTCGATATTGAGGTGATACTTCGTGGTCAGCAGCCAGCTGAGCGCGGATATCTGGATCGACAATGCGAATCCCATCGCCGTTGCCGGCATGCTGAGAAGCGCATAGAATGGATTCGTCAGTTTCTTCTGGATTTCAAGCATGCAATCTCCTGGTGAATGAGTATGAAAACCGATCGCCACAAAAATGTTCAACCGGACGCTTCGGCTCCGCTCAGCGTCCGGTTCACGCCGTTCCATTTCCGGAAAAAGCTGAAACACGTTCCAAGAGGCCGCTGAGCGGAGCCGAAGCGTCCGTTTCGTCGAATGAACTTCTGTCGAGAAAAGCAGTGCAAGGTTTCCAACAAACGATTACAATCGGCCGAAAACATCCGTTAGAATTTCCTTCTCATGCTTTCCGTCGAGGACAATGCGCCGGTTTGCAGATGAAAATTCTTCTCCCGGATTCCATTCACCTGCCGGTCCGCTGTTTGTGTATTTATACTCGATAACGGTACCGACCGGAAAAGTAAGTTCGATGGAATAGATTCCGTCGCCGGCAACTTCGTCTCCGTGCGTGGCATCATCATACATCTTGATGGTGTTGGGCTTCCAGTTCCCAATCGATTCGTGATTGCCGACGATGTATATCCCTTTCCGGACGTAGATTCCTTTTGCAACGCATTGAAAGAGCACCGATACAGTTCCCTTCCCGCCCTGAGCCATGGTTCCCTGAGATACACGCGGGTCAGACTGTACCGTGTCAATGATTATCGGTTTGTATTCCCTCTCCGGAAAAGTTCCACCTGCAAGTCTGCCGAAGTGATAGATATTTTTCAAGTGTGTGATGAATGCAAGATCGAACGGTTTGTCTCCGGCCGGGGCAGTCTGGTCCGTGCCGTACCACCAGAACCAATCGGAGCCTTCCGCTGCATACAAGGCCATCCAGCATTTGTACGTATACCATTTTTTTGTTTTCTGCCGCGGCTCATTTGCTTTCGGATCGGGCTGCGCCAATCCGGATTTCTCCAGATCCTGTCTTGCCTGCAGCAGATAGTTCCAGGCTCGGTTCTCTTCGTCTTCACCGATCCATGTATCGTAGTTGCCGTTGATCCATGATGCCGGATAGAGCCAATCGATTTTGCGCATCGAAGCAACCGGATGCGCCGCAATATGCCGATTTTTGTTTCCGTACATGTATTCGGACATTGTCACAGTCACAACCTGCTTCGAATCGTACAGCTTGGACAATTTCCGATAGAGTGCATTGAGAAATTCTTTCCCGTCATTGTCTTTCCGGTACCATTCCCACGCATTTTCCCCGTCAAGAATCACCGTCAGCAGGCGATCCGGTTCTCCAGCATGCGGTGCATAGCGCAGAACACTTTTGACAAAATCATCGGCGGCATCTTCACCGAGATAGGTCTGATAGGTAAATCCGATCTTGTCCGAGAGTTCCGTATCGCGGAAAATCGCCGCGACGGCTTCCTTCTGCTTGGCATCTGTGTAGACACCGTACGGATAGTACTTTTCTCTTCCCTCGAGCTTCGAACGGAGCAGGATTTTTTCATCCGTCGCGATCCATTGGATGCCATTGGCGGCAAAGATCGGAATGACTTCGTGGGCAACAGATCCCTCACCAGGCCACATACCAAGCGGCGCCTGCCCAAAAGTTTGGGTGTAGAACGCAACCGCCATCGCAACCTGCGCATTCGCATCCTGTGGATAGTGGAAACGCTCGGGCATGGGATCGTTGGGCTGGCAGATGCGGGCAAGATCCGAATCATAGATGAGCGGAAGAATCGGATGAAAGAATGGCGTGGTCGCCACTTCAATCTGTCCGTAATGCGACAGATGATTGTACATCAGCTTCTTATGAATCGGAATGATATTAGCGCAAATTTTATAGGTCTCGGCAATAATCCGGTTACAATCGTCTTCCGTCACTTCTTTCGTAAGATGATATGTGCCATCCGAGTACTTTGTAATCAAATCCGTCACATCCACCGTGGTGCCATCGGCCAGCCATATCCGCTTCTCCAGAAATTCTGGATTGAAGTGGGCGATGTAGAAATAGAACTTGATCGTGCGGAGTTCCTGCTCTGAGAATTTCTGATTTTTTGCGTTTCCTTTTCGAAGGGCATCATATTCCGGAAAACGAGCGATCTGCACTTCTGAAATCCCGAAGGCATTCCAGGTATCGTGAAGGAGGTAGTTGAGATCTTTTTCTTTGAGCGATTTCGTCGGCTTCAAAGCGATATCGATCCACGGGTCTGTCTTTCCCTCCCATGCCGCGAGGAATTTCTTTGCATTGACGCGATCTTTTTTAAGATCAACGAAGGGGGCAAGACGATCCACATAATATTTCTTCAACTGAAACAACAGAGAGGATGTCAGGTTAACATTGTAGTGAATATTCGGATAGCGCTCCAGGATGGAGGCCATGTCGTAGTAATCTTTTGTTGCATGCGTTCTCACCCAGGGACCCTGCAACTGATCCGTCCCAGGATCGAGATACAGGGGCTGGTGCTGATGCCAAATAATATTCAGGTACAGCGTTCCTCCCGAATTCGGATAAACGTCATTCATCGCACTCTCTCCTCTTGGTAAATACCCGGCAAGCACAATGGTGTTGCTGTCGGTCAGAGTAAAGACCGAATTGAAGCCGGAATTGTCATAATTGGGCACCTTGGCCGGATTATCCTCATCCAGGACCAAATTGCTGTCAGCATAGAATTTGTATTGATGGACGCCGGGATGGATGTCCAGAAGGACACTAAATGTATTATCGGCATTTCTCCGAAGCGGTGCAGCACCGCGCGTCCAGCCATTGAAATCTCCAACAATGGAAACACCGTTGACTTTCTTCCCATAAGTAAAAAGCACTCCCTTTTCAGCAATTCGCGGCTGTGCAGAAAGTAAAAAAGGAAAAAGGAGAAAGCAGAGAGTTTTTCTCATGCCAAGAAGTTCCTCGTGGTATCAAAACCACCTATTTCAAGAGCAAAGCCCTTTTTGTCTGCACGAAATTGCCCGAACGCATTGTAAGGAAATAGACTCCGGAAGGGAGACTTCCTGCATTCCACGTCAGCGTGTAGGTCCCTGGAGCCATCTGCTCTCTGAGGATTTTCGCCACTTCACGGCCAAGGAGATCAAACACCGAAAGGGTTGTTAATCCGGTCACGGGGATTGAGAATCGAATAGATGTACTTGGATTGAAGGGATTCGGATAATTCTGCTCCAGTGAATAAGTTAACGGCATCATCTCGGTTAATTTCTCCCTCTCGACATCCACCAAAGACGGATATTTCATTTTGACAATCGAATCCGTCAGGATGTAGATTCCAGTTCCGTACGGCATGATGGATGTGCTAAAAGTTAAATTGCCACCGGAAAAACTGACAGCGTAGCTGGTATCGTTGTAGACGTCGTTCATGTAATACGCCTTGGCATCCTGGGCGCCTCCCGTGAAGTAAACATTGGGGGAATCGCCAGAACCAGAGAGAGAGAGAGAGACAGCAGCATCCGATCCGGCAAAGTTCGCAACAACGACTGCATTCTGGTCTGCAAGTGGCCTGCTGAATGCATAGGCATATCCATTTCCGGAGGGAACCCGGATAAATGCCTGCGTACCGAATGCAGGAAAAGCTCCGCGGATTGTAGCGAGACGCTGATAGTGCGGCATTAAAAGTCCGCTGCCCTGGAAATTCCAATCAATAACACCCCTGCGCCTATCGTCAAATGAGCTGTTTCCGTATCCCCAGCCCACTTCCTGACCATTCCAGATCATCGGTATGCCGGGCACACCAAAAATAGTGGAAGCCATCGGCATCGTTCGCTGGAAAGTTGTTTGGGCGTCGTATGTGCCGTTTGCCGAATAGACATACGCGATCCGGTCTTCATCCTGCGATTCCATGAATCTCATGTATAGCGAGTTCAGTCCGGGATAGAATCCCCCGTTATAAATTTCCGTGTGGAGATTATCGACCGCTCCGGTGGTGAAACTGAAACCGCGAATCTGATTGAAGAAGAGCTTAAAATCGTACGCCATGTCAAGACCGCCGTTGATCCCGGCTGAAGAATAGTCGGCATAGATAGTTTCAGTCCCCCCTCCGGTACCATCATCCTCGCCCAACAAAAGGATATCCGGCTTTATGTGCTTAAGCGCATCGCGCACGGGCTTGCCCATATAGGCTTCGCCATAGCGGCGGTGTGGACCCCAATAGACATCAAAGCGATAGCCGTCGAGTCCGAATTCTTTGATCCAATATTCATAAACATTGATCATCTCGTTGCGTGCGTCAATATCAGTCCAATTATAGTTCAACAATTGGTCGCTGAAACCGCTGTAGTAGTTAAATCCATCCGCATCGAGAGATTGTCCCAAGCCGTTGTCATTATGCGGAATTATTGTGTGTTCATACCAATTCCAGTATGGCGATGCAGTCTTGTTCGCATGGGCATCCAACGACCAAGGATGAAAACGGCTTGTGTGATTCGGCGTAACATCAAGAATCACTTTAATATCTAATGCGTGCGCTTTGGCAACAAAATCTTTGAAATCGTTGTTCGTTCCATACTCCGGCGCAACATTGTAGAAATCAGTTATATTGTAACCTGGTCCGCCGCCATTGTCAATCGTGTATGCATTCTTCATAACTGGCATCATCCAGATAATATTAAATCCCATCTTCTTGATGATCGGTATTCTCTCTGCCGCATCATTGATGGTGCCGTTCGTTTTTGTCGCGCGCGGGAAGAGAAAATAAATGCGTCCCCTTTTTGCCCATTCCGGATTGCTGGCAATTGTCGGATTCACATAGGACCCATCCGATTTGATGATGAAGTAGCAGCGCGCTGTGTCTGCGTTGCCGTTGGAATCTTTTGCCGCCAGAGAGTAAAAGTATTCCCCTGCCTTGACGGGTTTTGTTATGCTGACGGTCAATCCGGTTTTTCCCGCAAACCCAACAGGAGCAGCTGGGTCATCGAGCCAAGTAAAATCCGTCAGCGTCTGGCCGTCAGGGTCGGAACTTCCCCCGGCGCTGAACTGTAATGTCGAGCCGGCAGCGAAGGAGATCGACGCGCGCGCGATCGGCGTATGATCGACGATCTTAGTCACAAGAACACTATCTTCTCCATTCGGCGTTATCACTTTGATGACATTTTTTCCTTCAGACAGTGTGGTGCTATCGAAAAATTTTCCCGCAGTCACCATCACACTCTTCGATGAGCCGTTCACTGACAGCGTAAGCGATGTGATCGATGTATCGAGACCCGCATCCGTCGTGCTCAATACAATTCCGGCGGTGACATACATGCTCTTCCGTGTCACAAACGCCGGCGTCTGGATCTGCACGGTCCGTCCCCGGGTTTCGAAGGCCACAGAATCCGTCTTCACCAATGCGCCGGTGCTCGCCTGCACGGTAAAAATGTGCATACCGTCTATCAGGGCCGAGCCCGGTCTCAACGTGAGGATGCCGGTCGCCACATCGTAGCCCGTCGCAGCGTTGGAAATTTCCGTCCCATCCACCCATGCCCTGATTGTCGGAACCGGAGCACCTGCGGGCTCGAAGATCCCCGCAGAGAGATTCGGGCTCGATGACCTCACGACAAGCACTTGGGACCCTGAAACGGTTTCAATTGTGTACGGATAGGCGCAGAGCTGAAAGAGAACGAGACTATCAACGGTCAATGCTGAGTTTTGATCCGCCGAAACGACCACCCGATTGAGAGGATCGGAAATCCAGCTCCAATTCGTCAACGTGGAAGTCAGCTGCCGATATATTTTGTATTGCTGATTTCCGAACGGAATATCGACAGTCTTGACCCACATCCCGGTCGCCGTTTCAAAACTGTCGGCTTGCGACACCGCATTGGGATAAATCAATCCTGAGGAATTCGGTCCCCAACCGTTAAAGGTTCCCGGGAAATTGACCCTTGCACAGGCGCCCTGAGGCTGGTAGCGAAATTTAATTGTTACCGATTGTGCTGCAACCATCAGCGGCAAGGCCAACATCATTGCTAGTATTGCAAAAAACCGTGATTGTCTCATTCTGTATCTTTCGTATGTGAAAACGCCGCATGATAGTTTCATGTGGCTGATATTCGCCGGAAATCGAGCCTTTAAGAAATCTGTATGAGCATACCGGTAGTGCCCGGAATTGTAAGAGTGACAGCCTTTCGCTCCACAGCAATCGAATTTCCTGTTAAGACGTCTCTCACCATGGTACTCGCCGTCGCACAGGCAAGCGATGTGGTGAGGGGGTCAAGGTTTCGATTCAGGACGACGAGCATGGTCTGCGATCCTTGCGTTCGTGTAAATGCCAGAAAGCCTTGCGTGTTATCCGCTTGCAGTACATCGAACGAACCGCGACGCAGAACGCTAAATTCTCTGCGCGCATGTATAAGTTTCCTGTAAAAAGAATGCAGATCGTTGTTCCATTGTGTTTCATCCCATATCATGGTTCGACGGCAATCTGGATCTTTGCCTCCGGTCATTCCGATTTCGTCTCCATAATAGATCATCGGAGCACCGACGTACGTGAATTGAAACAGCGCTGCCAGTTTCTCCACCGCGGTGTCATTCTTGCAGACTGTCAGGATCCGCTCTGTGTCATGACTCCCGAGCAGATTTTGCATCGCATACAAGGATTCTTCCGGATAGGATGATCTGATCGTTTGCAGCGATTGACAGAATTCCGTGGGTGTCGTTCGCCTCGATGCAAAAAAATCCAGGCATGCATCACGAAACCGGTAATTCATCACCGCGTCGAATTCATCTCCCTGCAGCCAGGCCGAAGCATCAGACCAGATTTCCCCGGTAATATAGCACTCCGGGTTGATACTCTTGACAAGTTTTCGCCAATCTTTCCAAAAAGCGTGCGGAATCTCATTGGGAACGTCCAGCCGCCAGCCATCGACGCCCATCTCAGTCCAGTAGCGTGTTACCTCGAACAAATATTTCTGCACGTCCGGATTCCGCACCATAAGCTTCGGCAGCGAACCGTAATCCCACCAGCATTCATAATTCGGTTTCCCGGATGCACTAACGGGATACGAATACACATTGTACCATCCGGCATATTGGGACGAAGCCCCATGCTCGCGCAAATCTTTGAATGCCCGATGATCTGTCCCTGTATGATTGAAGACGCCATCGATGACTACGCGAATGGCGTGTGCATGGCATGTATCGAGAAATTCTTTGAAGAGACTGTTCGATCCAAACGAGGGATCGATCGCAAGATAATCTGACGTATTGTATTTGTGATTCGAACCCGAGGTGAAGACCGGATTTAAATAGAGCGCTGTAATGCCAAGATCGACGAGGTACGAAAGCTTCTCCACAATACCGCGAAGATCGCCGCCGAAAAAATTTCTCGGAGACGGTGGAGCACCCCATGGTTCAACATTCGCCGGATCATTCGTGTGATCACCATTGGCGAAACGGTCCGGAAAAATCTGGTAGAAGATCGCGTCGGAAACCCATCGGGGAGTGAATGACATCGTACTACCTTATTATGCTGTTCGTGGAGAAAAACTCTGCCACAGAGGACACAGAGACAAGGAAGAGAATTGCCTTTGTGTTCTCATTTTCCCTCACCATATAAACGAGTAATTTCATGTAGATTTGGCAAGGATCGTTTATTTCAGCGCATGCCGATTCGTTCATAGAACACGGATAGCACAGATAAGACAGATCTACACGGATTAGATTTTCTTTTGAGTTTCGTTCTTTTCGAAATCTATAAGAGCCAATTTATCAGTGCAATCCGCTACATCAGTGTTATCCGTGTTCCATTTTCGAAAACTCTTGGGTCGCTGCTGGGTCAGTTTTGGTTGCGGCTCCGCTGCCATGTGTTCTCTGTGGCCAGTTTTTTCTTTGTTCGTTACGAGAAATCTCTTTGCTATCCCATAAGTGAAAAAAGGCAAGGCGAACATCACCTTGCCCTCGGCTCAATTACTATGCCCCCTGCCCCAGCTGTCCATAGCCGCAGAGCGGCCATGGACAGCGGAACAAGAGGTACTCTTATTTCACCAGCAACATCTTTTTCACTGCAGTGAAGGAACCAGCTTCGACGCGATAGAAATACACGCCGCTGGAGAGGCGGGAAGCATCAAATGACACCTGATACTTGCCTGCATTCTGGTTTTCATTCACCAGCTTCGCCACTTCCTGACCCAGTACGTTGAAAATGCTCAACGCAACTTTGCTTGCAGTCGGGATGGAGTAGCTGATCATTGTTGTCGGGTTGAATGGATTCGGATAGTTCTGATCCAACGCGAACACCAACGGTACAGTAGAGATTTGCGTAACGCCGACGAATACCGGCTGATGCGTATCATAATTCCACGCGCGGTAGTACGCCGGGTTGATGTTACCAAAGTCGGACGCACTCGTGTAGATTGTGTCTGCATCATTGATATTATCTACGTTGTTGTTGCCGTATCCGCCCCGACCGCCTTCGTTGTCGCCGCCATAAAGGCCGAATTTGAAGACTTGTCCGACGGTATTGTTGACTGAATCTTTGTAGAACATCTGTTTCATTGTGTAGATATGGTCACCGGCAACTTTGTCGCCATGTGTTCCATCATCATACATCTTTTTCAACAGATTGACTCGCAATGCAGCTCCCCAATCGGTTCCAGTCGGATTGCCCCAGCCGCCAACTGCCGGGCCATTGATCCAGACGCCCCATTTGTAAACGCTGTCTGCATCACCCTTTCCAAGATTCCTGAATGCGCTTTGTGCATCGAGCAGGGAATCGCCGTTGAACAAACAATAATATGCCGGCCGCAGATCGCATGTGAAGGTTACGTCCACATTGCGGGCCAGTTTCTGTGTGCTCTGCCATATCGGCTGACGATTGATCGAGGTTGTGATCTTCGATGTGTCGAACACGAACAATGTTGTGTTCTTGGCAGTAATCTTCATTTTGCGTTTTTCAGCAAGCGTATTATCCGTTCCGGTATAGCCATAATCGTAGAATACTTCACGATATTCCGTTCCGTTCTTTGTCAGATAATACTGATAATAGAATTTTGCCGAAGTGTCAACTTGCACCCCGATAACCTTTGCGGTATCGACGTACATACTGCCGCTCAATCCGCGTTTCTTCAAAAGATCAGTAGAAACCGCGGACGCCGAACCGTTAAATCCATAGCGGACAGAAACGGAGTCGCCGGGTTTCAAGCTGTTGGTTGCAATGGCTTTCGAAAGATCCGTTGCGAAAACTATCGTCACGGTATCTTTGCCTGATCCGATAATCGGCGCTTGATTGTCATACCACTGCCACATAACCGTGGTGTCCTTGTTGGGCATCGTGAATGCACCTGCATTATTGGCCGGGTTGGAAATCATCTTCGACCAATCTTCATTCAACGGAGCGCCCGCTGCATGGATGACCCACTTCCACTGCATGAGCTTGTCGCCTGCGTTTGTAGCTGTATCGATGAGCTTCTTTGGAAAACGCACTGCAATGTTGTAGAAGTTCGTCCCGTTGTAGGGGGTTTGTCCGCCGTTTGCATGGTTTGCTTCCATGTTACCCGCGATGGTGAGGCCCCAGCCGGAAGCCGGGAATGAACCACGTGCGCCAACGACCATCTTTAAAGGATCCCACCCTATATATCCCTGCATATTCACACGGATATAGGCAACATAGAACGAATCCGGTTTTGATGTAAATGGTGCGCCATACTGAGCCGCGCCGCTGAAGAATCCATTTGCATATTCCAGAGCAAGTGTTGTATCGTTGTTGCCAACCAGCAGATTGCGATTAGTATTGTTGCTGGGGCCGGTAACATTGGCTTCCCAGCCATTGTCCGCACTGGTGATCGCACTCTTCACGTTAGTGAAGAACTTGAAGTCAACAGCGGTTCCCGGCTCATACCGTACGGTAGTTTTCCAATAATCGCCGCCGATATTTGCCATCTTCACTGAGTTGTTGTCCCAGGTTAATGCGCTGGTGGATCCGCGCACTTGCACCGTCGAGTTCGTCTTCATTGTGTCAGGAATTCCCGCAGTGTTCGCAAGGAACGTGACGCTGACCGTTGGGCTGTATTTCAGAATCGATAGATAGCCAACTGCCCAGCCTTTTGTTACTGACACAAAAGCGCTCGTGGTCAGGTTCGAGGTCCCCGGCGTGTTCAGTTTCGTCCACGTTGCACCATCGTCATTCGACAACCATGATTTTGATCCGGTCGAGGTGCTGAAACCAACCGCCATAACACTGCTGGTACCGGGAATCGGACGGGCCGTGTAGACTTTTTGAACGGCATGTGAAACGCCCGGTTCAACGCTCAATGTATCCCACGATGTACCACCGTTGGTAGTTTTCATCAAGCAGTTGTCATAATCCGTTGAGGTGCTGGCGTTCGCGTGACGGCCCACGGCGTATCCAACTAACGCATCTTTCATGGAGATTGAACGGAAGTAATAGTTAAGCGTCGTTCCTCCCGGCAATACGCAGTCAATTTCGGTCCATGTGCCACCGGCATCTGTGGATTTTAGAATGATTGGATTTTTTGTCGATCCATAGTACCACGTCGTCCAAACTGTCTGGCCATAGCTCGACAAAGCTGCACCGTAGGTTGCATACGAGGCCCATCCAGTCGCTTCCAGCAACGTAGTGGGAAGACCGGTCTTACGGGTCCATGTCTTTCCGGCATCCGTGCTGCGTGCAACCATGATGCCGTTCGCATCTGCATCACCGATGGCAATCGCCGTATCGCGATTCGCGCCAATGAAAGTAACTCCATCCGTCCATCCGGCATTGCCAACGTCATATCCGAATACGGTGTCCCATTTTGCTCCGCCATTCTGTGTGCGGAGAATCTGGCCGTTGAACAATCCGATGATCGCTACCGTATCGTTCTTTACTGCGAGATTGGTCGCACCGACGGCACCGCCTGGAAGCGTGTACTGCGCCCAGTTGTCGCCGCCATCGGTAGTACGGAACACTAGATCCGCTTTTGGACTTCCAGCGGCTCCGCTCATCCAGATCACGTTATTGTTCGTCGGTGAGTATTCGACGGTGCGCATCGAAACCAACTGTGATTGCAGGCTCTGCTGCATCGGATACCACGGTGACGATGGTGCATCCAGCGCGACAGACGATATCTTCGTCTTCTCGCCAAAAACATCCCCTCGTTCTTTCTTTCCCGTTCCGAATGCGATTGATGCAATCAGAAACATGGAAAGGAAAGCCATAAGGACTTTCTTCATACGGTGTCTCCTCTCTAATGTGTATCTTTGAAGTGAATTAAGTACAGCGTTGACTTCTGAAGAGCAAACTCAGGGCGCGGAACCACCTCCTTTCATTGGCATTATATTGAAAAATGACTTCTTGAACAACTAGAAAGTAACAGAAAGTGCAAACGTCTGAATTCCTCCGAATAACCCGAAATCTTCATATCCATAATCGAAACCGAGGGCCGTCCCTGCCGACAAGTCGACCCGTGCACCCGCGCCGGCTGTAAAACCTTCCTGCGAGTCGGCCATAAAAATCGCCTTCCTTCCTCCGCGCAAAAACAGAATCTCATTCCAGGAAAGTTCCAGGCCTGCATTGACCGTCTCGGCATTGTCGCTGGGGCGCAACGCATCCGCCGATACCGTCAACCGGAGATCCTCGTACTTGAACGCATCAATGGAGATTCCTGCCCGGAAGAAGAGCGGCAACGGCCAATCATCCGTCTTGAGCCTTGCAACGATCGTCTTGTTGGATCCCGAATTTGCAGGATCCATATCAATTTGATGATAGAGATCTTTTCCGTCCAGCCGTAAATCGGCTCCAAAATTTTGGATACTCATTCCGATGCGGAGGTTGTTCAAATCAGTCTGGTACACGAGGCCGACATCTACCGCAACGGAACTGGCAGTTTCATTCCAAATCCGCTCCTGGATGAATTTCGCCGTACCGCCGATGGAAAACCGATCCGTGAGACTTCTGGCATACGTCAAGCCGATTGCAACGTCGGACGCCGACCATGTTTCGCCGGTTCCCATCTGCGCTTCAGTTGTGGTGACGTCTTCCTCGCCATACGTCAATTGCGTGAAGCTGACACCAACGGCATCCGCTTCGCTGATATTGATAACCACGCCTGCCCAATCGAATTTCGAATCAACGAGCCAGTTGGTATGGGAAAAAATGAATTCTGACTTTCCCGATCTGGTAATGCCGCCGGGATTCCAATACAGCGCTGAGGCATCGTCTGCCACCGCGACAAAAGCCCCGCCCAGACCGATGGCGCGCGGTCCGACTGCGATGCCGAGAAATGCCGCCGCTGACGTGCCTACCTTCGATTGAGGAAACAGGAGTACGGGAAGCACACACAGCAATGCCGCCATATAACACATTCTCATTCGTCTTGAAATCATAGTTGCTCCGTGATCGCTACTTTATGATTGCCAATTTGCCGGTCTTCGTTCCCAACGTCGACTCGACAACGTAGAAATAGATACCGAAGGCAATATCCAGATTTTCCTTCGTCTTCACATCCCAGTTCACCGTTCCATTCGTAATGGCGTTATCTTGATACAGTGTTCTGATATGTTCGCCTCTCGCGGTGAAGATTGAGATCTTTGCCCCAAGAGGCACATTGATAAAATCAATCTTTCGGGTTCCCCGCCCAAAAGTGCCGGAAGGCGGCGGAGTTTCCTGATTCGTTTGCACGATATACGGATTGGGAACGACGCGAATCATCGAAAGCGGATTCTGAACATTTACAGTCTGCACAGAAGGCAGCGCCGTCGAGAACTGATAGATATCTCCATTGCGGAACGCCTTTGCAATACGAATCTGCAACGTGTCGCCAAGCCCGTAGTGATAGACGGTGTCTTTCTTTCCAGCTTGGATATAGAAATACAACTCCCACGTATAGCGCAATGAATCTTTGCTGTCGGCATCAAATATATAAAGAATGTCTCCAGGACCGATGATTGAATCTGGCATAACTATGTCTTGGCCGACAAATATGACCTTCGAAAACCTCTTATCTGTGCGGTTATAGAGACGGAAGTTTACAGGAATCCGGTCCGCATTGCCGTGAAAATCATACGTCGTGTCAACGATTCGGTCATAGAATAGAAGATCGTAGTCCGCCGGATATTCCTCCCCGAAAAGTCCGACGTTTTCCACATTTTCTGTTTTAAGAGTAAACGAATATTTCCTGTTGCCGACGTTGTTGCTGAAACCCGAGAGAGTATCAATCAACTGCGTTGTCCAGTTATTATTCAGCACGAGTTCGATACCGTCGAAAATGTCAGCATCTTTTGTCTCCGTCGCATACTTGCTGCCGGCGATATTCAGACTCTGGTAAACCGGATAGTATTGATAGTTTATCTTGTATTTCTTCAGCGTAGTCGTGTCCGGTTGGAGGTCGCCCGCCTTTTTGGCACGCAACGTGCCGCGATCCACGTTGACAATGTACTTTGACGCAGGTATTTCAGTACCATCTAGCTCAGTAAGTTTAAATGTCGAGGCAACAAGATTCTGCCTGGACAGCGCAATCGTTAGCGTATCGATTTTTGCAGGTTGAATAACGTCAGAGAAGTGCGTCGTATCGAGTATCGAGTACGATGTTGTGACCGGGACAAATTTTCCGCTGTCCCGCGTGTCCCGGAAGCTCACCACATATGTATGCCCAGTCAGTTTTGTTTGGTCAACGATCCGGTACCCGACTGTTCCCGTTGCAGTGCCATCGAGAAGATTGAGGGCATTCTTATCCGGAACGGACGTGTATCCAGGGACCTTGGTGCCAGGCGTCACGATGGCAACATTGGTTGACGTGGCTCGTACTCGCCCGAATTGATCGAAATCGATCTTCCAATTATTCTGTGCGGGAAACACGCTCGCACTGTCGGTCTCGCGCCCCTTGGTATAAGCGACAATAACGTAATAATAGGTTCGCCCATTCACCACATCATAATCCGTCGTGTCGTGCACGAGTCCCGTGTTATTACCAAGATAGTATGTGAATCCTTCCGCCGGCTGGTAGATATCTGCCGGAGCCCGATAAAAGCCAGAAATAGTATCTACAAGATCGACCTGGAACGAGGCCACATATCCTTTTTTTACACCCAGCGCATTAGTAACATCCATTGCATCGTTGAATTGGGCATCGGTTGCCTTAAAAATCTTGTACCCTTCAAATGTTTTGTCACGCAAGACAGGATCCACAAAATCTTCTGACTTGCGGTCCCAATAGAGATGGACGCTGCCATTGGCTGCCACTGCAGTTAATGTCGGTGCCGGTTTTGGCGGTGTCGGAAATTGATAATTCGCGTTATAAATAATTTGAACGATGCGTTTGTGTTTCAGCAGATCGGCGATATCGTCTTCTCTCGAACCACCATTCCCACCGCCATACACAAGCGCGATTGAAAAGCGCTCTGTCTTTTTTGCAACGAGAGGAAAATATCCCGATCCGTAAATGAAGTCGCCGTCTTCACCGCCAATCGGCCTGTTGTTTTGGATGGATGCCGGCACGCTGAAGAATCCGGGAGCCAGTTCGCGCCAGAGTTCCTCTTTATTAGCGAGCGGCACCTGGTTTGCGGGGGTAAAATAGTAGAAACTGGTCAGTCCGATTTGATCCGACTCGTCAACATCTGTCTTGTCGATGTGCGGTTCACCCGGCAAACCGGTGTCTGTTCCGTCAGCACGATAGCCCGATGTCGGTACGCCGTCCCCTTCCCCTTCATCCTGCGTGTTTGCCTTTCCATCCAGCCCGACATCATCAAAACGAACATCCCAATTCTTGTTGTTGTCGATGAGGTCATCGCGCCGTTCGTCGATCATCGAATACGGATCATTCACCAGAGATGCCTTGTAGTCCCGATGGCGCACCGGACGCAAAATATCAATGAGCTTTATTGTGCGATCCGTTCCGTACTTTACCTGGCGATAATGCACCTGTATGTTTTCATCAATCAAGCCATTAAGATTATTGTCGATACCGTCATAGGCATTCGGGTTCAACAGACTGTCGCCACCCACCGTTGCGGTGTAAAGACCGCCTTCGGTGAGTTTCGTCTTCCCGGGCTGTAGTTTGATATAGGCACCGCGCGTATATACGGTAATCGTGTCAACATTAGGGATCGTAAAGAGTCTCCGATTGAAGTTATCGTCGATCAGAACTACCTGATCGCCCGCTTTGACAAGTGTAGAATCAAAATCTTTTGCAGTGAAGAATGGATTCACAGATCCTGTCACAAATTTGTCCACGTCACCGTCGTTATCAATTCCGTCGAACGGATTTCCCGGACTTTCCAGAAATGCATATCCTACCATCCCGACGTTGTAAGGATTGACCCAGAAGGGATTCCTGGTATTTTCGCGTGGATAGTCGCCGGTATATGTTATATTTTCTACAGCATCATAGAACGACCAATCGTCGTCATATTCTCCGAAGTCCTGTTTTCCGGTCACGCCAACCAGCGTTCCCACCAGCATGCCAAACACCGCGCGGTCATATGTCGTCGTGCCCGTGTTCGTAATCTCATAGAGCCAGAAAATATTGTCCTGTGCAAGAAAGTCTCCCCATTGGAGGGCGCGCACACGAACTTCCAGACCGAGACCGTTACGGGACGGATTCATGGAATCCGGTTTGAAAGAATGCCGCACACCATTCACCAGATTATTCGTTGAATCATTAAAACGTTTGTCATTGTTGTCGTCCATAACGAAGTACGTTTCAAGATCGGCACTCTCCCCTTTAGTAAAATAGCCGTTCCATGATCCTGACCATCCGGGATCCTTTGAGTCATTCATTTTATCAGGCCAGCGTGTCGGCCAAGTCGTCGGATCGGTGCTCATCGCAACGCTCTGCTTCGGGTCATTCGGATTGAAATATCCGTTCACCGGCATGAATGTCCATGGTTCGGAAGTAACGGGATCTTGGTCAGGGGATAATGCAGGCCTGGCGACCGGACAGGTTTCCACGGAATGGAAAACTGTATTGTGAATTCTCGCAGTGGTATCCGGATCTCTTACCTCAGCGCCCACGAACAGCGATACGTCACCAAGATAGCCATTCGCTCTGTAGATCCATGCACCGCGCGGACGCGTATCGGCCGGTTGGCCGATGACTCCCCAGTTGCCGAAGACGGTCATAACGCGATTGCCATCCATCACGGCAGATCGGTAGTATTGCGATCCGGACTGCCCCGACAGTGGAACAGCGATCGCGAACGTCAACAGAATCAGAAACAGTGCTGAGATTTTCTTATCCATACAAGTCGGTCCCTTACTTAGAATTCAAGAGTCACACCGAACTCAATGCGACGGGGTTCGGAATACATGGTCGGATTTGTGTAATAGTCGGTAATGCTGTTCACATATTCTTTCGCGCCGGATTGGCGTGCCCGAGCTTCATCGTACGTCTTTGTCGCCGTGCCGGTATCGTCATACACACTCATCTCATTCTTGATGTCAAAGACGTTGTTCACGCGGAGGAAGAAAAGAAGCTTCAACGGCTCCATCGCAATGGATTTATAGACCTTCATGTCCAGATTGAGATAGGTAGGTTTTATGCCGCTGTTGGTCAGGAATACCGTGACGTCGCTGGACGCACGTGGTGTGTAGGGCTGTCCGCTTCCATATTGTGCAATAACGCTTCCACCGTATGTGTCTGCAGAGTAGTTTAACACAGCATTCAAGGTGTGACGTTGATCGCTGGCAAGCGGCGAGAGTTGAATTTCAGGCTGCCGGCTGTTCGTCACGTTGCCGCGAGCCTCGTTCGGATCTGACGCTGTACCGCGTGCCACCTGAAAGGTGTAGTCAACATTGACCGAAAGTCCCTGTGTGAAACGCTTGTTCACGGTCACGATGAATCCGCGGACAAATCCAAAATCGAAGTTGACATACTGTGTGTAGACTCGCGAGGCCAGACCATATGGAGCGCCTATGCCGATTTGATCAGCTCCTGTACCGGTCAAATTACGAATGTCACGTAAATATGCGGTAACATCCACGCTCAAGTCTTCAGTAAGTTGCTGTTGTAAGCCGATTTCCGCATTGATGGTCTGTTCCGGTTTCAAATCCGCATTCCCCGTCGGGGCGCTGTTCAAATCGACATTGCCCGTGCTTGTACCAACCTTGAAGAGCGGGTTTTGATACAGCCGTTCAAAATTGGGAACCTGAAAGAAATGTCCGTACGAAAAGTGAATCACACCGCGATCTGTAATCGGGAAAGATGCCCCGAAGCGGGGACTGAACTGCCATTTCGCTGAGGCTTTTTTATACCAGTATGCCATCCTGTCTGCAACAGTGAGCGATCGTTCGTTCGGATCCTGAATACCATTTCCGTTTTCATCCACAAATTGATTCTTTACCTTTGCGGGGTAATAGATGGATGGATCCTCGACGTCAGTCAGCACTTTGCCGTCCGGTTCAAAGTAGTCAAAACGGACGCCAATATTGATGATCAATGACTTGTATTCCATCTTGTCTTGCACATACGCGGACAACTCATACGGCTGATGCCAATAGACATCGTGCTGCAACGATGTATCGGCGGAGAGAATCTGCGTCTGAATATATGGGCTCATGCCCCCGCCCGAGAACGATGTCTGCTCGTCAATAGGAACGAGATTGACATTCTCCATGTAGAGACGATGTCGGCGATATTCCACTCCCACTTTCACAAAGTGCTCATTGTTCACCTGACTGCTGACATCCACCTTGGCCAGCGCGGTGGTGGTCATACGATGGTAGCGGTTCAAGTCACTGCCGCCGGTTCCCTCGCTAATCGAATTCAACGCTATCAGAAGGTTCGGATGTGTGTATCGTGGGTCGTGCGGATCATCGTATAATTGATGTTTGAACTCTTTCGAAAAAAGTGAGAGCCCTACGGTATAAAATGTTGAATTGCTGAGTGTGTGTGTAAGGGAAGCGATACCGGTGTAGCTGCGCGTGTAGTCAAGTCCCTTTCCATCGGGATTGTAAATGTAGAATCGGTCAAATGGATATGAATCAACATTGTCCATTATTCCCGTAATATTGAGCTTCAATTCGGGCATCAGCTTCATTGCAAGTTTCGACTGCAGATACGTTTTCTTATTCCAGTTCATCGAAACGGTCTTGCCGTCACCCAGGGGGTTGGGGGTATTTGCCTTGACGGTGCTGTCTGCGATTCTAAATATCACCGGGTCAACAGCAGCAGGATATGAACTGACTATGGCAAGCGAATCTTTCCTCGGATCTGTTCCCAAAATGTGCAGACTGTTGTCGGTGATTAAGGCAACGGTAGATGGAGTAAATCTTCGAACACCGTCAAGATAGCCGCCGAAATAGATTTCACGTCCATCGACAAAAAACGAAACATCTTTCACAATCGGGCCGCTGAGGCTCGCCTCAACGTTTCTGATATTCAGAGGATCGAACGTTGTCTTCCCTTTGAAAATGTCCGTATGGCTTGTCAGATAATCACCGCCGTACACTGTTGCACTGCCGGAGAACTTCTCTGCCCCTTCGCGCGTGGCAATATTGACGATGCCGGACATCGCCTGGCCGTACTCAGCATTAAATGCACCGCTGATGACCTGCAGCTCCTGCACCATACTCGGATTGACATCGACAACGGAGCCGCCATCAAAAACGTCCGTCACCGGAACACCATCGATCCAGTAGGCGGTCTCGCCTTTTCGTCCACCGCGAATGCTGCCGCCAATATTTCCGGCCTGCAGTTCGATCACTTGGGAAATCTCCGTCACCGGCAATTGCTTAATGTCATCGCCGCCCACCACCGCAGTCGTTGCCGTCAGATCTTTTTGAACCAGCGGACGCTCGGCGGTAACAATGATCTCTTTTCCGATCTGGATCACTTCTTCCGTCATTTTGAAATCGATGCGCGTCGTCAGATCGATATTCACCTTGATTTTTTCATAGCTCACGGAAGAGTAGCCGACAGCTGACGCCTTGAGAGTGTACGTACCGGGAGGGATATTATTGACGTAGTAGTTTCCGTCAAGGTCGGCCGCACCGCCGTATGTTGTGCCCAGCAGAACGACATTAACGCCGATCATTGCTTCGCCGCTCTTTGCGTCCAGGATGCGGCCGGCAATCTTTCCGGTCGTTCCTGCGACACTGCAATACGAAAGGAGCAAGGTGAAGATGGTGAGTCTGTAGAGAATTTTCATCGGCAATACTCCGTATCAGTTTTCTGAGTGCAGAAAATTTTCAATATACGTTTCCGGTTTGTTCATACCGCAGCTCGTGCGTATAACCAATCGCGGTGTAAACGTTTGATGCGAAGGTGGTGCGTCGGGGGTTTCACACCGCTGCACTAGTTTCGCCACCGCAAGTTCCCCCATTTCATACATGGGCTGCCGCATGGTGGTCAACCCGAAATGCACCGCCAGCTCGATATCATCGAAGCTGACAATGGCAATGTTGTCCGGCACTTTCAATCCTTTTTCGCGCAAGGCGCTGATGGCGCCAATCGCCTGCACGTCACTGGAGATCACCGCCGCCGTCGGCATGGAAGCACCAAGTGCCATCATTTCTTTCATCGCAAGGTATCCGGCATCCCGGCTGAAACCGTCCAACTTGGTGGCCGTGCTGATAATAATATTCTCGTCCTTCATCTCCAGGCCGCTTTCCTGCATCGCTTCCTTGTATCCTTCCAACCGCTGGCGTGCCGGAATTGAATTCATGTTGCCGTCGATCAATCCGATGTTCTTATGTCCGAGAGAAATCAGATGACGTGTGGCGATCTTTGCGGCCTCCAGGTTCTCGACGAACAACGAATCACACATCTCGTCATAGGAGTCGACGAGCACCATCGGTTTTCTTATACCCTGATATCGCTTTTCAAAATCGACCGGAAGCTTCATCGAAAAATAGAGGATACCGTCGACCCTGCCCCGTTGAATGCTTTTGCTGAGATATTGTTCCACTTCCGAAGGATGATTGATGCCGTATAAAATGAGATCATAGCCCAGTGCAGCACATTTATCCTGAACGCCTTTGAGGACTTCAATAAAGAAATAATTGGTAAAGAAGGGAATGATTGCCGCGAGCGTGTTGGTTCTCTTTCTTGCGAGTCCCTGGGCATACGCATGCGGCACATAGTGCAGACGCTTGGAGACGGCGAGCACTTTCTTTTTCGTTTCGGATGTTACGTTGGGATTGTTGTTGAAGACGCGCGACACCGTGCCGATGCCTACTTTAGCTTCCCGCGCGATATCATAGATAGTGACAGACAACAGAATTTCCTTTATTTGTCTTCAACCCTTGGAAGCGGTTCCACAATATATGACACCGAGCCTTCTTTGTCAAGTCGAAACAGTCATTTCCTCTCTTGATCTCTCCCTAAATATTGGTATCTTTCCGTTGGCATTTCCGCTGGTTTCTTCATTTTTTTGCCAGAATTGACGGTTTCTTATGATTTCGACAAAGAAAAAATTCACCTTTGCGCTTGTGACGTTCCTTATTTTCCTCTCTGTGATAGTGCTCACCGAGGTGATCCTGGAAGCTACAGCTCCCGCCCCAGAGAATCCGCTTGTGACGGAAGTCAGCTATGATGGAATTGAGTGGTATCAAATTAATCGCTCCTATTTGAAAAAATATTTCTCCTCCGGTGACCGATTCATTCCCGAATTCAAACCCGCCCTTTTCCGTAAAGTTAAGACTCCGAAGACTTTTCGCATTATCTGTCTCGGTGAATCGTCCATGTTCGGCGTCCCCTACCAGATGACAACGACGATGCCCGCCATGCTCCGAAAACAGTTGCGGCATCTGTACCCTGATCGGGAGATCGAAGTAATCAATTTCGGGGCATCCGCTATCAATTCCAATGTCATCGCTGATTTTGCTCCGGAGCTTCTCCAATTCAACCCGGATCTCGTCCTGATTTACACCGGGCACAATGAGTTTTACGGACCGGATGGCATCGGTGCATCCTGGCTCGAAAAGCAGTTGCCCTCCCTCACCGCATTCAAATACGCATCGAGAGACCTGCGCCTTATGGCGGCAATGCGGAATGTGCTGCGATCTGCAATGCAGGACAATGCACCGCCGTCGGACTTCAATCTCATGAAACAAGTCTCACGCGAGAGCCATGTTGATATCTCGTCCACGGATGCTGTCCGTGTGTTGAAAAATTTTTCGCGGAATCTTCGTGCGATTGTCGGTACATTCTCCAAGAAACATATACCGGTTATTCTAAGCGACATCACATCCAATCTCCTCTTCCCGCCATTCGCATCGGACAGTGAGGGTGACACATCAGCCATCGCGTCTGCCATCGCTCTCGCACAACAGAGTTCATCTCCAGAAGAGGCACGCCAGATCTCCTCACGGTTTGCTCCCCTGATGAAAATACATCCGCGGCAAGCAAGTCTCTTGTACTGGCGTGGGATGCTCGAGATGGGACAGGGCAATAACGTTGCAGCGTTGCCGTATCTTCGATCGGCGCGCGATCATGATGCACTTGCTTTTCGTGCTCCGTCCGCCACTGATGACATTATCCACAGTGTCGCGCAGGATCTGCACGTACCATGTCTTCACGCTGATTCTCTCTTCACATCAACATTCATCGATCCCTCAAGTTATGCGGAACTCTTCTGGGAACATCTGCACCCGTCTCCGAAAGGATACTACACGCTTGCGTTGCTCTTTTTGCAGGAGGTGACATCACGCGGACTCCTGGGAAGCACATCCGTGCAGACAATACTTCCATTTGACAATGATGCTCTCAGCCTGTGCTGGCTCGATCTGGCGTTCGGCGATCTTTCGATCACGAATCTGACATCGAAGTGGCCGTTCCATGATTATCATGTAAGTCCACTCGTTCTAAACTCCGAAGACGAGCAGCTTCGCTCTGTTGTGCAGGATGTTTATGAACAACGGATGGTGTGGGATGCCGGTTGCTACAAGAGTGCATCGCTCTTTGCAAAGCAACATCGGTATCGCGAGGCAGAGACAACGTACGAGGCTGTGCTGGAAGAGTATCCCTACAATTTTTATGCACACTATCTTCTCGCCAGTCTCCTCAATCTTAAGGGAAACCATTCCGCAGCGATCGAACACTATGAGCAGTCTATCGCTTCAAATCCCCGTTATCCTTTTCCGCTGCTGGATCTGGGATTGATCAATGTCAACATGGGGAAATTTGACGTAGCGATTCAGCGTTTCAATGCTGCGCTGGCGGCAATTCCTGCCGGTGACGAACCTGCGCTGAGAGCCAATATTCAGTACGGACTTGCAGCAGCATATGCGAACAAAAAGGATTTTTCATCTGCAACACAACATATTAATGAAGCACTGCAGATTGCGCCCGACTATCGCGATGCGTTGATGCTCCGTGCACAAATCGCGCAGTTTTTGAAATGATGGGAGAGGTGGAAGAATATCAGCCCAAGAGGACACAGAGATCTCTTTTTACTCCAACACTCATGCTCGTCATTCTAGAGATTTTCCCATTGAACACATGGAGTGAATCTATCTGAGCTTCCAAGTTCCTAGAAGATTGTGTAGATAAAGGGCGCCAGGGCACTCCCTTTTGTGAGGACAATCAGAAGGCCAACAAGAAGCAGCGCGAACACGATTGGCAACAGCCACCACTTCTTGTTTTCATTCAAAAATCCAATGTACTCTGCAATAATTCTCATCTTCGCCATGGCAGCATCTACTTTCTATCAATACAATTTGTTGTATGATGTCCTTGTTTTCTTTTTCAACCAATAAGTGACTGCATTCGGATCCCGTTCCATATCGAGAAACTTCTTCCCCGTCAACTTCGCAATGAGCGCAATCGGCGTCACGATCCCGTAGAACAGAAGCACCAGGATGACTCTCGATACAACCCAACCAATAGCAAAGGCCATCGCCATCCAAACCCGGCGAATGCTGTGCAGCACACTCGACATGAACAGTGGTGAGAGACCGAAGAAAAGCACGGTTGCAGCCAGACACACCAGAGTAATGACATTCCACCTTTTCCAAACGCCGAGTGATAGAAAGACAAAAGCGACACCTGCCATCGTCCATCCAAATTTTCGAAGTTCGGTGCGCGAGGAATCCAATGCGGCGACATCCGAGCGGACATCTTTAATCAAGCCCATACATATCCCTCCAATTCACGTCATCGCTGAAGACGGGCTGTTCTTCCTTCCGCAGAATGCAATCTCCCAGCACAAGGATGTCTATGTCGGTGCGCATAAAGCAGGTATATGCATCCAGCGGAGACGCAACAATCGGTTCTCCCCGGACATTGAACGAGGTATTCACGACAACGGGGCAGCCGGTCTTTTCATAAAAACGCTGTATGAGCGAATGATACCGAGGATTGTCTTCTTTGTGGACGGTTTGAATGCGCGCCGAATAATCGACATGCGTCACGGCAGGAATCTCCGACCGCACGATATTCAACTTCTCAATTCCCCATAGATGCTCTTCGTCCGGAGTCATTGCCCGTCTTTTTTCCCTTTTCACATCTGCAACGAGGAGCATGTAGGGACTCTCTCGGTCGAGCTCAAACCATTCCGCCACATGCTCTGCCAGAATTGAGGGGGCAAACGGACGAAAGCTTTCGCGGAATTTGATTTTTAGATTCATCTTCTTTTGCATTTCCGGAGAGCGTGCATCGCCGATGATCGAGCGATTGCCCAGGGCACGCGGCCCGAATTCCATACGCCCCTGAAACCAGCCGATAATTTTGCCTGCCTCCAACGCGGTAGCAGTTGCTTCCAGCAATGCATTTTCGTTTTCTGCTTTGTCATACGGCAATTTGTGTTCCCGAAGGAAATCCTCGATCACATCCGTCTGATATGCGGGACCCAGATACGAGCCGCGCTGGGTGTCTCGCGGCCCTGCAGCGGCCCGTGCACCGTCAAAGTGTTGATAATACACAGCGAGTGCCGCGCCGAGTGCTCCCCCGGCATCGCCTGCAGCGGGCTGAATCCAGAGATCGTCAAAAATACCGGCGCGCACTAATTTCCCATTCGCCACACAGTTCAATGCAACTCCCCCTGCAAGGCACAGCGTGCGTTCTCCGGTGAGCTTTTTTGCCTGTCTTGCCATTTTCAGCAGAATATCCTCTGTAACTGCCTGCACCGAACGGGCAAGATCCATTTCTCGCTGCGTAAGATTTGTTTCGGGTTTCCGCGGAGGACCATCGAAGAGTTTTTCAAAGGCAGTATTCGTCATGCGCAGTCCGGCACAATAATCGAAATAATCCATATTCATGGTGAACGATCCGTCGTCCTTTACATCCAGAAGATGATCATAGATGGCCTGCACGTATTTCGGTTCTCCATAGGGTGCCAGTCCCATCACCTTATACTCGCCCGAATTTACTTTGAAGCCTGTAAAGTACGTAAACGCCGAATACAGAAGACCGAGAGAATGGGGAAAATGTAGCTCCATCAGCAGTTCGACGTGGCTGCCTATTCCGTGTCCGATAGATGAGGTTGCGGATTCGCCGACGCCATCAACGGTGAGGATTGCCGCGCTCTGAAACGGCGACGGAAAAAATGCGGAAGCGGCATGGGACTCATGATGTTCAGGAAAGAGTATGTCACCGTCAAAGGAAAGTTCTTTGGCGATCAGATCCGGAATCCAGAGTTTTTCTTTCAGCCACAGCGGCATCGCCATCAGAAACGACGCAATCCCCTTCGGCGCGAATTGCACATAAGTTTCAAGAAGGCGGTTGAATTTCAGAAGCGGCTTGTCGTAGAATGCAACACTTTGCAATTGCCCGGACCGGATGCCCGCTTCCGCCAGGCAATACGCAATGGCCTTATGGGGAAAATTATGGTCATGCTTTTTCCTCGTAAAGCGCTCTTCCTGCGCGGCGGCGATAATTGTCCCGTTTTCAATCAGACACGCTGCTGAATCGTGATAATATGCAGATATGCCAAGTATATACATTCGGTATCCCTTTGTGGAAGCGCTTTTTATGATAGAGGAATTTCCTTCGAGAATCAAGTGATCCGACGCCGGGAAACATGGGTTGTTTTAATACACCTTCTTTGCGTCATTGCGACTTTGCGTTAAGATCCCTTTTGACGCAAGATTGCAAAGATCACAGAGTTGCGAAGTGAAGTTTCTCTTTGTGCTTTTGTCATAATACTTTTTCACCAGATTTCAAGAGAATTTCGTTTTCATGGAACTCTCTCAAATCGAAAGCGTCTAATTTTTTGAACACCTTCATCCACAGTGCAGTTCACTTCACGGAGGCACTCATGAAATATCATATTCTATTTCTTTCAGTGTTGCTGCTTGCGCTCGGTGCCGGGCCGCAACTCATTGCCCAACACAAGAAGGTTGAAGTGCAGAAGCGCATATCTCCGGCATCGGGCGCATGGCTCGGTGTGGCGCTCAAGGATGCAGAAGATCCGCAACCCGGAGCACTCGTCACCGAGGTTACCGATGAAAGCCCTGCTGATTCGGCAGGCATCAAAGAGAACGATATCATCGTGAAACTCAATGGCAAGGATGTTGCCAATGCGGAAGAGCTCGTGAAGGGAATTCAAGAACAAAAACCCGGAACCCGGGTAACACTCGATATTCTTCGTAACGGTGCTTCCAAAAAGATCCAGGCTGTGTTGGGAGGGTATCCTTCCAGGCCCGTGCGTGTCGTGACAACCATGCGCGATCCGGAAATCCCGATTCCCTTTACTGCCGGCAGCGGTACTCTGCTCGGCATGAAGACGATCGAGCTTCGTTCCCAGCTGGGAAAATATTTTGAAGCACCGAACGGCCGTGGCTTGCTTATTGAGGAAGTACAGAAGAAAAGCGTTGCGGCAAAGGCAGGTTTGCAGGCAGGCGACGTCATCATCGCCTCCGGAGATGAAAGCATTCAGCAGCGAAGAGATCTCTCAGAAGCCATCGACCAGCTTGAAGAGACCGACACCCTTTCGCTGACACTGCTGCGCAGAGGAAGCAAGTTGACGGTAACAGTTCCGGTTTCACCCAAAGACCGGCATGGATTCTTTCACAACTTCCGATTTAATTTCCCCGGTCAGAATGGAGAATTCGACTTCGAAAAAGAGATGCAGAAGCTGCGGCCTGAAATGAAACGCCTCAAAATTGAATTCCAGGGTGAAGAATCGGAGATCTAGGCGAGCGGTAGAAGGATGGGATGACGAACACAAGGACACTGAGCACTTCGGCGAGAAGAAGATTATTATTCTGAAAATCAAAGATAACGTCTTTAAAGAGACCGCACCACGACGGCTTTTTGTTAAACCACCAGCACAAATATTGAGCTGAATAAGAAAGGCGGGATTCAACTCCCGCCTTTCTTTTTAATAGTCAGTGGACAGCCTTAATAGCACAATCCTGTTATTCCCCGAGTCCACGATGTAGAGTGTTTTCTCGGCGACCGCCGCGCCGCAGGGATGATGCAATGAAATACCCTGCGTCTTGTTTCCAAATGATTCCGGTTTGAATTTGCCACGGCTGTTGAACTTAATGACGCTGTCCTGCACGGCATTGACTATGAAAATATCGCCCCGTGTATTGTCGATGGCAACGCCGCTGCCACTGGGGATCATCTCGCTGCGGATGAAGTCGAGTCCGGCATATTGGATTGCATTGAATTTTAACTGCCAGCCGTCGAAATCGTTTGTATGCGAATACACCATCCAGATTGCTCCGTATGCCACGCTGTCGCGCGTCTGCGTCAGAATGAAATCTGCTTTGCCGGCAAATGTTGCTATACCAGTAGGATGGTTGATACCGGTCTGGGAATAGTTGCCGGGACCAGACTGCAATTCAGACAATGTCGTAATAAATCGGTCCACATACGTAACCGAATCAATTTTTGTGTATTTGAAGCGCAGAACCGCCGCATCCGGATTAATGCCGCTCCAGTTATCCGGACCATCCCTTGCAACCAGAAATTCATCTTCAATGGTTACACCAATGCCGACAAAACGGCGATTGGGGCGTGCCGGTTCCTGCCATACGGTATCAATACGCGCATTCTCAAGATGGTGCTGCGCTGCAACCAATTTCATGCGCAAGATTATGCCAATGGTATCGTGCGTCGTGGGTTCAATCGTCTCTGCACCAATGAGAAGATCCAGACGATTGTCTTGCGCCAGAGACATCGGATGAAGAATGAAGGGTGATCGGCTCAACACATTGCCCGCCCGATTCAAGAGAACGACCTGGTTGTTCCCGTAGTCGGCGATATAGAAGAGTTGATCCTGCCCGTACAGCATAGCTCGCGGATTATTAAAGCCCGACCAGATCCCCTTCACCACGTAGGAAGTGTCACCCGGTCTCGTATTGACATCCGGCTTCGGCAAAGTAGACATGTCGAATCGACTTTCACATCCGGTAAGGAGCAGCGGTGCTGCAAAAAAGGTCAGAGCAAGTGTTGGTCGTATCTTCATTGGTCTTAGTACGTTAGAGCGATCGTGATGCGATGCACATCGCCCAATTCATTAAAATTTGAGAATGCATAATCAACATTAGCCGTCGTGACACCAAGCGGAATCTTTATGCCGACTCCGAAGGAAAAATCTTCTGCGGTTGAGAGTGCCTGGCCGAGCAACTTTTCCCCGATGGCACGCTTCACACCGGCACGCAGGAAAAGAAGATTGTCATATTCATACTCGGCGCCAAGCCGTATATTTTCCGAATTGTCATTCGGATGGTTCAGCTGAATCGACGCTGTGATGCGATGATGTTCTTCCTGCAACGGTTCGAAAGCATATCCTAGTTTGAACATGGTCGGCGGTGAAAAGTCCTGGAACTCTGTGACTGTGGTTCCTTTGCCGTTCTGCACGCTCCCCTGCGGTTTCACGTTGTTGCCAAAATTTGTCACCACAACGGAAAATCGTGACGAACCGATTCCCATGTAATAGAAGGTACCGAGATCAATAAGTACGGCGTCGGTGTGCAACTCGGCTATCGTCTCACGCACATATTTCACCGTCGCGCCAAAACTGAACTGCTCCGTCATCCGGCGCGCATACGTTCCACCAACTGCAATATCACCGTAGTTGAAATAGGTTCCGGTTCCGGTCGGTTCGTATTCCGTCGTGATTTTCATTGGATCGGTATGCAGAGACGTAAACGACAAACCTACGACATTGTTTCCATCCAGATGGTACGAGGCGGCAGCGAATTCGTGTTTCAACTCAACAAGCCATTCCGCATGAGAAAACATCACCTGATCTGCGCTCGTGGCCGTTAATCCGGCAGGATTCCAGAAAATGGCGCCAATGTCGTTGGAGACGGCGACGCATGCTTCGCCCATGCCGCTACCGCGCGCATCTGCTCCAATCTTCAAGAATTGGTACGATGAGATTCCCGCCCGCTGCCCACCGAGATTTGGAATCAATTGCGCGTTTGCCGATGCTGCCGTCAGAACCAGCGCCAGCAACATCAACGTTCGCACACCGTGCCCGGCATGACGAATATGCCAACCTACATCTGTGTGAATGTCTGTCATGCTTAGAATCGAAGTGCTATGCCCACCCGTGCAGTGCGTGGAGCCATGTAGCGCGCGGGATTATAGGGAAATGGTGAAATAGTACCCTGCAATGCCGGATAGAGCGGATCGTTGTACGAACTGGGTGTGTGATCGCCATATTCATACGCACGGCCGGTAACAGGATTAATAATCTGTGCGTTCTTATTGTCCAGCAGGTTCTGAATCTCAAAACTCACGGTGAGATTTGCAAATCCCATATCAAAATATTTTTCAATATTCATATTCACATAGAACCAGTAATCCCCGATCAACTGGTACGGATTCTGGGAATTTGCCACATAGTCATAACGCCCGGTTGATGGATCGATATCATTCAAGATCTGTTCCGTGTAACGCTGGCCCGATTGATAAAAAGCACGCACAAAAATGTTATAGTCTTCCAGGATGCCGGCCCCAAAATCGAAGAGCGGCTCGTTCTTCTTCACTGTCAAATTCGCAGTCAGCGAGAACTGCAGTGGACGATCCCACGACATATAATTCTCTTTAATGGCTGTTTCAGCAAGACTGCTTGCAAGGTTGTACAATGCTTCCGTCGCGGATGAGCTCTTCCCCGTGGCTATCGAATATGTACCGGAAAGCGTGCTGCGAAGATTGGAACTGAAGCGGTGCGTGTATTCCACTTCAAGGCCGCGTGTGCGCGCGTAATCGGAATTAACGTAGGTTGTGTAAGTTTGATAGCGACCGGTTGTGGAAACCGCCGTCCTTGCCGTGATATAATTGAAAATGTCCTTGTAGTAAGTGGTGATCGTCAGAACGTCATTTTCGGTAATCTGATTTCGCAATCCAAGCTCATACGCAACCGTCGTTTCAGGATTCAAATTGGGATTGCCGATTGTTTGCGCCGATGACTTGGCGGACGTCCCGGTAAGTTTAGAATACACGTAGGTCGGGTTCGGAAGCTTCGAAAAATGTCCGTACGAGAAGAAGAGCGTCTGGTTGTCCGACACGGGATGTGAAATCCCGAGACGCGGGCTCAGACTTCCCTTCCAGTGCCGGCCGAAGAGCACATGGGTTTCCGATTTGTACTGTACACGAATATCATCCGACGCAAGCTGCACCGTGGAATCGTTGACCGCATTATCGACATATTTTCCCGGGAACCAATAATCAAACCGCAATCCGAAATTGAGAACCATGCCGCTGATAGTAATGTTATCTTGTGCGTACATCGATCCATTGGCGGGACTGACTGAATACATATCGTAATTAATGCCGAGCGGCTTAATCCATGGCTGCGAAATATCTACCATCTGCAGATTCTGGAAGTTCATCTCGATGCCGCTTTTGAACTTATTCTTTTCGGAAAAATTATTCGTGAAATCAATTTTCAAGGTGTAGTTTTGCACAAAATGGTCATGCCACAAGCTGTAATTGCCGACATCATAGAAGCCGTCCCCCGGAATCACACCCACGCCGCCGAGCGTGTCTTTGGTATAATATTGCAGCGGGAATGTTACAATATCCTTGGGTTCATTATAGAGCGTGTCGAATTTTCCGTTTGCATCACCGCGCACATGAGCCGTATAATAACCGAGGTGCACTTCGTAGAACGATTTTGGGCTCAGTGTATGCGTCCAGGTAAGAGTGTGCTGCAGATTGATTTGCGTATATGTGTTTGCGCTGTCAAGAATGTGCTGATACTGATATTGATAGCCCGGCTGAGGCTCCGCATATTCGAGCGCAGTCTTCGTTGTATTTGTATTTTGATCGATGTTGACCGATCCATTAAATGCATAGGTCAGTTTCATTGTCGCAACAGGCTTCCACGTAATCTTCGACACGGTGGAATACGCATTCGCCAGCCGGGGCGCATAGTTCGATCCTCCGAAGATGGAGGAATTCAGTTGATGCGGCACGTAGGCGTCGTACTGGCCCGTCGGCTTTCCGCTGAGAATTCTTTCCTGCCAGCGGGTGTATCCATCCGTCACGTTTCCTGACATACTGAGGAAAAAGCTCGTTGTCCCGGGAAGTAATTCTGTTACACCTGGCACAGGACCGCTCAAATGGGCTTCCGCGATATCTGTATTTTCAAAATGACGGGAGTGAACGCCGGTAAGTTTATCCGTCTTGTACGCAATGCCGCCGCGATACTTGTCGCCGCCCTCTTTTGTCGTGATGGTCACGACGCCGGATGTGGCCTGGCCATATTCAGCGTTGTAGCCGCCGGTAATGACTTCCATTTCCTGGATTGCATCGGGTGATACCTGCAATCCGAAGCCGGTTCCGCCCAGCACGTCCTGCACGGACACACCGTCCACAATATAGGCGTTCTCATATCCGCGACTGCCGCGAATGTGGATTTCATTGTCGGACTGAACCACCCCGGTCTGCAAACCGACAACGTCTGTGACCGTTTGCACAGCCGTGACGGTAAGATCGTCACCTTTCATCGTACGCTTGCTGGATGTTTCTTCGACATCGAAAAGGCGCTTTTCGCCGATGATCACAACTTCCTGTCCGAGCGACAGAACTGATTCGGTCATTTTGACATTGAGTTCTACAGTCTTTCCGTCTTCGACCTTGATACCGGAATACTGCACGCTCTTGTATCCAAGAAGATTGACATCGATATTGTACACACCGGGCTTGATCTGTTCGATTTTATATCGTCCATCAATATCGGTGGCTCCGCCGTAGTATGTACCTTTCACAAGAATATTGACGCTTGGCAGGCCCTCGCCGTTTTTATCATCGACGACACGCCCGATGATTCGTCCCGTCTGCGCCTGGGCACAGTACGACGCGAGAATGAAAAAGGCTGCGATAACCGGATAATGTAGTGGTAGGCGTCTCATCGTAATCCAAATTCATCTTCAATGACTTTTTTAAAGAACAACGGAAGATTATGTTCCCATCCGTTCAACAGGTGCAGCGGCAAACCGAACATTACAAAACGCTTCTGATTATCGATGATCCCGAGTTCCAACATTCCCTGATACGGGAGTGTCTTCACGCGGGCAGTGTCGATCTCATAGATATATTGAGAATCTGTACGCTTGTACAGCTTTCGGTAGTACACTGTATGTTTTCCGGTACCGGAGAGTCTCACGCCCCCTGTCGTGATGGAGTCGACGTACAAAGTGGGATATCCGGATTGCATTGGAAGAATTTTTGTACTCACGTTCATTGAATCTTTCACATAGAGCCCGTTGCCCATGTACTGAAGCTGGCGCGTCGTACTGTCCAATGGAGCGAAATCATTGTACGCTCGAAGTTCGAGCGGTGTTGGCGTGTCCGGGCTGTTTGGATATTGTGTCGTGAAAATGACGTGACCGTAGGTGTTGCGTTCGGTATTGAGTGTGTTCACATAATAGAAGAGCCCGACCTGCGCGGCGGAAATATTCGGTGACACATCCGTGAACCAGAGTACGACATCGTACATCTGCAGCGTCTTAACGAATGCCGGGTTCCAATAGTTGAGATAGTTGTTCTGCTTTGACCTGTCAAAACCATAGGAGTCAAAATTCTGCAACTGTCCGTTAAGGATCGACGGATCGGTAAGAACTCCGTGATAGAAATTGAGAATCCAGTTCCTATCCGATGCCTTGCTGAATGAATAATCTCCAACAATCAACATCCGGCTGCCCGGTTTTTTAACGAACCACTTGGTTGTCGGAACCGAGGGCATGCGCGCCGCTTTGCTGTACTCGCCGGCCAGATCTTTTGCTTCAACGTAGAGAACATTTTCTGCATTTAATTTCAAGTTTTTGAGCGTTCCCTGCTGGCGTTGCAGATTGCCAATGACGCCCGTGTACACCTCGGCATCGACCGTGGCGCCGGCATTGTCGCTGTCCTGACGCTTCACATAGAGCATTACCTTGACGGTGTCTGCCTCTTTCGGGTCTTTGTTGAAAGCGCTCGATGGCAACTCATACCAATTGGCCGGATTCGTTGTGTCGTTGAGTGCAAGCCGATAGCTCTTTAATGTCTGATTGCCGTCATCGTCACTCCCAACCCAGGAAAACGTCGTTGCCGTAAATGTTGTTTCCGGCTGCTCTATCGTCACCGGATTATCTCCCGGCGACATCGCAAATTGAACATTGGGAGGAGTGTTCACAATTGGAATGCGCTGGACTGCGCCCCTGGGGTCAGCGGCCGCAGGCAATGCCGTCAGATACACATCGCCGGGACTGTAGAAGCCATTCGAGTCCTTATCCCAATATGGATTTGGAAATCCTTTAACAAAGGAGTGCGACGGCATATTTCCCGGAACAAAATGGTTGTCTACCGCGCGAACGAAAACTGTAATGCTGTCGCGCAGTTTTCTCAGTGGGAACGAGATGACGGTATCTGTTCTCGTCGTCCAGATGTACGTCAACGTGTCAGGCGCCGGCACGGCTGTCACTCCGCGGAACGACGAGTCTCCGATCGCGATAAGGTAGCCCGTAATGAAACCATCCGGATCCTCTCCATAATAATAGAGGTGCTGTTTTGAGAGCGTCTCGTTGAGAGTTCCTTCAGATGAGATCCAGAGGCGTGTGCGGGGCGATTGATTGGCATTCAGTGAGCCGGGCAATTCCTTCTCGCAACTCAGGGCGAGAAGGGCCAGCAAAACGAATACAACTACAATAAGAGCGTGTTTTTTCATAATGTGAACCATGCGAAAGCAGCAAGCCTTCGCATGATTGGATTACGAGACTTCTGAAAAACCCATTGCATGCCTGTCATTCTGAACGAAGCGAAGAATCCATTTACTGTTTTCAGCTCACAATGATTGATTCTTCGTCGCTTCGCTCCTCAGAAGGACAATCCTCGATGGTTTTTCAGGTGTCTCAATTACATTTACTTCACCAACATCATCTTCTTGACCTGCGCAAAGCTGCCGGCGCTGATGCGATAGAGATACATGCCGCTTGCATACTTTGATGCGTCAAACGAGACCGTGTACGTACCGGCCTGCTGCGTCATGTTCACAAGCGTTTCGATCTCCTGGCCTAGTACGTTGTATACCTTCAGTGTCACATTGCCTCCAACCGGAAGCGCATATTTGATGGTCGTGGCCGGATTGAATGGATTCGGATAATTCTGCGACAAGGTGTAAGAATCCGGGATCAGGTTTTCACGCATGATGGCAACGCCGGTAATGGTACCATAGTCAGCATCCGTGCGCGGCACCAGTTTGTACCGGTTGTTACCGTAGAAAAGAATACCGGTAACAGAAGCGATCTTCGTGCCGACGCGCAAAACCTTGACGCCGGGAATTGTCGTATCCACAACCGAGTTGTAGACTTTTGCTTTTCCGTCGCGTTCTACTAAAATGGGCGCGCTGCTGTTGCTAATTTCAAACTGAGACGGGTCCTGATAGACCGGATCGACGGACGTCACCGTGACTGAATCGAAGCGTACGAGCATTCCTTCGTACGGTTCAGCATTCAGAGTACCGTTTGCCACGCTCGGGCCAAATTGTTCAGTCTTGAATTTCAGCGGAGTCGGCAGTGTATTGCCCTTCGAGATTACGCGCATCGAGGAGACGGCATAGATTTCCGTCACATCGTAATACTCGGAAATCGATCCCTTTACGATTACAGAGTCGCCGTTCGCAACCTTCTGCATGATCGAATCCGGACCAACAACCCAGACGCCGCTAAACGGCTGATTGCCGCTTTGCATGTAATAGACATTCGTTCCATATCCGCTCAACGAAGCCTTCAACAAGCTGGCTGTATCGGCAGTGATGATGCCGCCAACCGAGTCCACCCCGCCCATGTAGGGTGAGACGCCCGCTATGAACGGAGTGTACTGCACATCGCGGATCGTCAGCACCGGTTGTGCGGTGCGGTCGAGTACTTTATAAAAGAATGTGCCCTTCGACGTGTCCAGCGTCGTCAGTTTTCCGCTGGTAGTATTGCTATTGTTCGCCAAAATAGCCGATTGGCTGTTGGCGTCGGTTGCTTTAAGGAAGTAGTACACATAGTCACCCACATTCTGCTTCGGAATGATTGCCTTATAAAGTGAATCAACGGCAGGCTGCGCTGCAGTCATGGTTATCTCCTGCCATGTGCCGCTATTCACTTTGTATACAACCTTCACCGAAGACAACGCCGCAGCTACCGTACTTTGCTTGAAAGCTTTTACGGTGATGATCGGCGTACTGTCCTTGGCGACCACGACCGGCGTGCGCCGATGGGTGATCAGCCCAGGAAGTACAGCTCCGTATTTCACGTCAGCTGGTAATATCGGGCAAATGCGATAGCCGCGATTCGCTTCGCCACCGGATGCTGTGCCAACGTAACCACGAATGGTATCAATTTTAGTGCCGACTGGGGGGACCACATAGGCAGGATCTGCCGGCGGTGTGCGGCTCGCAATCGTAAAATGGGTGGACCAATCATACATGGACAATGTATTGCCGGCGGAATCTGCAAAAGCCCATGTGCCCCTGCTCGCGTTCACGATGGCTGTGATCGTAACGTTAGTGAACATCACTTCTTTGGATTCCCACTGTTCCCCAGTGACAAAATTGACATGACCACCTGGGTTGGAACCTTTGTTAAAGTCGGTCATTTTCATGAGCGGCGGTTTCGGGATTGCGTTACCGGAGGAAAAAATAATCACTGACTCATTGGTATCCGCCTGCAACTGTGTCAGACTGTTCGTTGCGCCTGTAGGATATTCTGAAACGATACCACGAATGCGCACAATATCACCGAGCTGAATATTGTTGTAACCATTGTTGTCAAATGAGCCATGCACCCATTTTTGTCCGTCGAAGGTGGCTGTGGGATCGGTATAACTGCCGTTCCCGTATGGCACGAAGATAGAGCTCCACGGCTGCGATGCTGCTGCGCCAGTATCACAGATGACCAATGTGCGTCCGCTGGAATTGAAAGTGATTTCGTATGGCGGGACTGTAACGAGCCCGACCACTTCAACCTTTTGGCCATTCAGCGGCGAAACCTGTTTCGTCCAAATACTTCCTACTACGTATTGAGCGCTATCGACAGCCTTCAGCGAATCCATGGAGACCTGCTGGATTGCTGTAATGGTCGTTGGTGTAAACTGCGCAAACGCAAATGAAGTCAGCGCAAACATCAACGCAACAAGTAATACTTTTTTCATTGCTATTCCTCTTTTATTATTGAAAACTACCGTTTGGTATTATTCTTACACTCATTTAATAATCACAAATTTGCCGCGTTTGACATTTCCCGTCGCTTCATCCTTGACCGTAAAGAGATACAATCCTGTTGCAATTGCCTGGTCGTACTTCGTAATCAAATCCCACGCATGTTCACCCCCCGCAAACTGCGCTTTCACACCGATGGCCGAAAAATCGTTGAACCATTTGATGCCGGAGCCGTCATACGTCGCCGCATCATGAGTAATTTCCGCCACGAGATCTCCTGTCATGGTGAAGATCTTAATTGTCGCACGAGCCGGCAAATTTGTAAAATAGATCTTCCGGGAACGCTCACCCGCCTGATCCCATGCTGCATTCGCATAATAGGGATTGGGATAGACTCCAATCTCCGCGTTAGTTGCAGAGGTGGCCAGCGTTCCTGGGATCGCACGTACCAAGACCTTGGCAGATTCCAGCGATGCAACTCCGATCGCCGAGTCTCCCTGATCATATGCAGAGATACCATACAGATACTGCCAGCCATTCAAATTCGTGATGCTGTCGCTCGCCGGCGGATAGCGATACCAATAGGCTGTGTGCAGCGGATCATCTGGAAACACTATGGAATCACTCATTCGAATTTGAGCGAATCCTGTATTGTAACCGATTTTATCGTCCGCGCGATCATAATCTGCTATCAGATTCATGGAGAGGAGAAATCCATCCTGTCCACCGATGTCTGCACCGACGCTGGAGCGATAAATTCTATATCCTTCAAAATCGAGTTTGTGACTGATCGGATCGGGAATCTCTTCGGACTGCACCTTGTCCCAGTACAGCGTCACTCTCTGGTTTTCGACCACCGCCCTCACACGGGGCTGACGGGGCGGCTGCGGGAGTGTAAATCGCGTCAGCAATCCGTCGCCATTGGCGTCCTCATTTGGATCCAGCTTATTGTTCCCATTCACATCCTCGCCATCGTATGCCTTCTGGGCCCATCCGGCACCCGTTACCAAATTCGTGCGCAGTTTTGTACCGTTGGCCGGAATATAGTCCATCTTGATATCATCGGTCGCTGTTCCAAATTTCTTCGCGCAGATAATTCCAAACACAATCTGCACACTGTCGCCAGGTTTCATCTGCTGAAACGGCCCTACGGAAAGCAAATCGATATAGCTATTGGGTGCCTGGTTGCTGGTACCGTCTGCCGGCGAAGGATCGCTTAACGCTCTGTTTAAGGCGTCTATCTTGGATTGAGGCAGCGACGCGCGCATGCGCAAATATTTGTCATTGTCAAGCTGCGGTCCGCGATACTCCCCATAAGGATTCGTCTGGGAATTATATTGCCATGCATTGTAGTACGTATTGTAATGAAGATCGCCAAGGGAATCGAGCGTCTTATTTGTGTAATACACTCCATTCGCCGAATCCATAAGCGGGAACGGATTCGTACCAAGAAGTTTGATACCGATGTACGAGTTGACCGGCGCACGGGTGGCCGAGCTTAAAAGGAAGGCGCCGTTATAATCAAAGGTATACATCATCCGCAGACTGTCGATGTAGCTCTTCGCCATGTGAGCCGAAACGCCCTTCCCGGAAAGGTTGATGTTCTGGACGACCGAGTTGCTCCAGAGACCGACATACGGATCGATCAACGTATCTCTTCCAACATTCTTGAGCGTGTAGTTGAGGAGAATAAAATTGTCGGCGAAAGGAAAATTCCACACATAGCTTTCAAGGTGAACATTGATACCGAGCGGAGAGTGATCAGGAATGGTGTCGGAAACGGATCCGCGGCCGCGATTGGTGTCCGCAAAATCCATAACAAAATCCTGGTGACTGATGGCACTCCCTGTTTGATCAAAATTCGGATCAAACGGAAGCGTAGAACGCACCGTAATCCCGGCTCCATCTGCACTTGTAAATTCATATCCCGTATTCGAGTTATAGGGGATATTGGGATTGATCACATCCGTCGCCCCGGTGGTGACATGTGTCGCCCCATCGCGCTGCGATATAGCCCCGAACCAAAGTGCGCCCAGCTTCAGATGCTCAATTCCCGATCCCTTGGGATACTGGCACGATGCCTGGCTCGACACGCCCGCAGGAGGAGTGAATCCATTGCCGATCGTGCCCATGTTGGTAATGGTAGCGGAGATATTTCCCGCCGTCGTAAATTTCGTAACGTCATCGTCGGTAGTCTTTTTCAGAGACTGGGCTGGAAGCGATGACGCGGCACAGAAGAGCCCAAGGAGAGAGACAAAAGTAGTGTGAAGAAAATGTTGTCGCTGCACTGGAGTACGGGCCTCAACTAATCAAACAATTCTCAAAGACTGATGTGGATTATCGAAGATATCCGGCTTATAGATCTCTTCCTCGATCCGGATCTCAGTGATGCGCACAGAAGGTAGATCATCGCGGAAGTGCATGCCGTGCAGAAAGCAGATATGGTGCTGTGCGTATGTCGATGCAGTTTTCACGTCGCCAAGAAACGATTGTGATGCAAAATATAAGCTCAAAAAGAAGAAGATGCAAGGATATAATGAATTGGCTGGCGCTCCCGGAGCTATTATCCGGAAATGTGGATCGAAATTTTCTGACCGATCTTTAAGCGGGAAGAGGTTAGATGATTCCATTTCTTTAGGTCTTCAATCGTCACATCATACTTATCCGCGAGTCTTTCAAGCGTGTCCCCTTTTTTAATGAGGTGCGTAATCACGGACGACTTCGGCGCCTGTTTCTTGGGGGCCACGACTTTTTCGCTTTTTCTCGTCAGCAGAATATCGCCCGGATGAATAATAGACGAATGCAGTTTGTTCCAAGTCTTGAGATCCGCAACCGTCACCCCCGTCTGGGCCGCAATCTTGTCGAGCGACTCCCCTTCTGTGACAACATGCCTCCCCGATTTTGCAAGAGGTTTTCTCACCGGAGTGTTTTTTTGTTCCGCGACAATTCTGGCGGATTGTTTCTTCGAAGGCTTTCCCCCCGGCATCCAGATCACAAGTTCACGCCCGGCCACGATCTTTCTCCCGTAGGAAATATTGTTCCAGTTTCGGATGTCGCTCATGCGTACATGATAGCGGCCCGCAATCTGTCCCAGCGTTTCGCCTTTCTTTATGGTATGAACAATTTTATCGTGCCCGGAAGGGGCAATGGCTTTTCTGCGTGCAGACATTGCCGCCGAGGCTGCTGCTTCAGCCATATTATGTTCGCTGTTTTCCAGATACACCTTGGCCACACTGGGCGAAACGGGAATAAGCAGGCTCTTCCCGACGCTGAGGCGTTTCTGCCGGGGGATCTTATTCACTTCTGCAACGAGCGCTGCATTCACTCCATACTTGCGGGCAATCGCACCGACAGTTTCTCCGCGCTTCACCAGGTGCACCGCCCAGTTTCGTTTCTTGCTGTCAGGAATGGACGCGTAGCGCATCGCAAACGTATCGGCGCGTCCCGGAGGAATGCGAAGCTCGTATCCTTTGATGTTGGGCGGTGTATAATCCAGAATCAATTCCGGATTTAATTCCCGCAGTGTATCACCCGTCGTCATCGCACATTCCGCAAGCACATCCAGATCCACACAATCATCGACGGACACAACATCATAGGCAAGACTATCCGCTTTCTCCAATCCCACAAAACCGTACGCTTCCGGATTTGAGGCCATCAACGTCACTGCAATATACTGAGGCACATAGTTTCTCGTCTCACGCGGAAGGTAGCTGCGCATTTCCCAGAAATCGGCAGAGCCGCTTCGCCGCATGGCCCGGTTCACATTGCCGGCTCCGGAATTGTATGCTGCAAGCGCCAGATGCCAATCGTTGAAGGTATCATTCAAGTCACGAAGATGCCGGGCCGCTGCCCGTGTCGCTTTTTCAACGTTGCGCCGTTCATCATACCAGAGGTTTCCCTTCAATCCATAGAGCATCCCCGTCCCGCGGATAAATTGCCAGATGCCGACTGCTTTTGCCCAGGAACGCGCGACGGGATTTAGGCCGCTCTCCATCATTGAAAGATAGAGAACCTCGCGCGGGACTTTTTCTTCCGCAAAGATGCGGGACATCATCGGGAAATAGCGTCCGGAACGGTAGATCCAGTTCTCAATAAATTTTCTCCCCTTCCCCATAAAGAAGAGAATGTTCTTCTCCACATATTCATTCATCACCAGCGGTACCGTCGTTCCGGTGAGGCGAACAACCGGCACTTTAATTTTTGAAACATCCATCTTCTCAACATCCATCGCGAGTTTTTCGCGCAACGCGAAAATGGAACTTCCCGGGCCCAGCGTCTCAATCGTCGCGATGTATTTCTCGTAATCTTCGAGAATGCTTTTGCTCAGTTCTTTGAAATCCGAGTTGTTCTCGATGTTCGGATAGTAGCTCGCCTCGTTGAGAACATCAATCGCGCGCTCAAACTCGTTCTGGGAAATGGCAGAATCGCCTGCCGTCTGCGCTTGAAGCGCCGACACGTAGTGCTGGCGTGCAGGTTCCAAGAGAGTTGCAATTTCCTTATCCTCCTCTTTCGCCACGGTATCGATGGCCGGGGATCGATCACTGCGCTTCAGCGAATCGGCCCGCTTGGCGCGGTTCGGATCTGCAGCATTCGCCTTTACGAGGGAAGAGTCTGTTCCACTGAGTGATGGTTCTTTTTCAGGGCGGGAGAAATCAAGTGGAGCGGGAGCTGTGGCCATGGCAATCGGTGCGCCATGCATGGAGTTCTGCGAAGGAACCGGATTGCCCGCGCATCCAATGAGCACAGCCAACCCTACAACGGCAACGGCACGAATCATTCCTCGCAATCGAACTCCTTTTTTATCGCAGATTGATCAGATTACACAGATTACGCAGAGAAGATGCTGATACTCATCGCTGAAACTCTTTTGCCACTTGTTAACGACAATTGTTGCAATCTTAAGCCAATGACTTCTTTGATAATCTGCGTTTTCTGCGTAATCTGCGTAATCAGTGATTAGCCTTCTATAAAAGATAGCAGAATAGCCCTGAGAATCAAGGCATAACTCAGATCCCGACATGACTTCGCTCAGACGACAAGGACAATCAAGCCTCCCGCTGCAGTTCTTCGATATTCATAAGAGCTCGGAGCCAACGATCATACGCGGCGGCGTGTGCGTCTGCAAGCGATGGATCGGGATCGATGCGCTCTTTGCATTCGAGCGACGCAAGGGCATCGTCAATGGAAGGATAATAACCGAGGCCGACTCCCGCCCCCGTCGCCGCGCCTTGGGCACCGTCGGTCTGATAGAGTTCGAGTGGGATTCCCGTTGCGTTGACGAACGCCGTGCAGAACACATCACTCAGAAAAAGATTTGACAACGCCGCGCGCATAACCGCCGGACGCATTTCCAATTCCGCCATGATCTCCATTCCATATTTGAACGCAAAGGCCACTCCCTCCAGCACCGCCCGTGCCAGATGGGCATCCGAGTGAATGTTATGATTCAGGTGAATCAGATGTGCGCCGAGATCGCGTCCTCCGAGCATACGTTCTGCGCCATTGCCAAACGGCAACAGCACAAGCCCTCCGGAGCCGACGGGCACATCTTCGATACTTCGATTGCCACGTTCAAATCCAAAAAAACCACCCGTTAAAACTCTCTTGACCCAATTGCTTGCAATCGCTGTGCCGTTGATGCACAACAAAATTCCGAGATTTGTATTTTCTTTTGAATGATTCACGTGAGCAAAGGTGTTCACACGGGATTCGCGGTCGCAGCGCATTGTCTCGCTCACCGCAAACACGACACCGGACGATCCTGCCGTCGCAGCTGCCTCGCCGTCCCGAAGGACGTTGAGCGAAAATGCGTTATTGGGTTGATCACCCGCCCGGTAGGTAATGGGAATTCCAGTGGGCAGCCCCAACTCCTGCGCCGCACGGTTACTGAGTCCACCCTCCTTCCCAAATGAACGCACGGTTTGTGGTATCATATCGGGGTTAATCGCGAATTCCTCGAGAAGGAACTTTGCCGGCCGCCTCTTTTGATAGTCCCAGAGGATCGCTTCAGACAATCCCGGCACCGTCGTGGAAATTTCTCCCGTGAGCCGCATCGCGATATAATCTCCCGGGAGCATGGCTTTGAAGACCTGCTCATAGGTTGCAGGTTCATTCTCGCGTATCCAGCATAATTTTGAGGCAGTGAAGTTTCCGGGCGAATTCAGGAGCGAGTGCAAACAACGATCATGACCGAGTGAATCGAATGCGCGTTTTCCGATGTCGCCGGCGCGGCTATCGCACCACATAATAGAAGGACGCAGGGCGTGATGCGCAGCATCAACAAGGACGAGGCCGTGCATCTGATAGGCAATCCCGATGCCCGCGACTCGCACCGGAGGAATCTGAGACAACGCCAGAAGGTTGTGTGTGACAGTCTTCAGGTTCTCCCACCACATCCGGGGATGTTGTTCGGCCCACCCCAGGCGGGGCGCAGCGATCGGCATCTCTCCGATGGGTGCGGCGCTGTGCGCAATCGGTTTTCCCGCTTCGAGGTCAAGAATTACTCCCTTTACGGAAGTACTGCCGATGTCGTATCCGATTGTGTACATGCCTTTTTCCCTGCTCATGAGCGGTGCCGCGACTGTCGTGAACAGCCCTCCTGTTTCCGCGCCAACGTGCTTGCCGCTGATAAACTGTACGAATCCTATCAACAGTAATCAAGCGGAATCTGCACCGTACCGTATGTTGCAATTTGAGTTTCCAGTGCATACCTTAAAACCAACAAGAACCTTCACAGCGGATGACGCTGGAAAGAGATTCTTCATTTCATTCCAATTCACGTGAGACGGGCTCCGATGAAAACTTTCGTTCTCTTCTTTTTCTGCTGCAGCACATCCCTCCTGATCGCACAGGAGGATTACCGCCGCGTCCATTCCGATGCCATCGTCGTCGACGGCCATAATGATGTTTTGGTCCGTGCCGTCCGCGGCCAGGACCTTTCGTATCGCTCCTCCGTCGGCCATTCCGATCTTGTTCGCTTCCGCGAGGGCGGCATAGATCTTCAATTCTTTTCTGTGTGGATGGGAACCGAGTACGGCAAAGGCGAAGCGTTCCGGCGCGCAAACATGATTATCGATACGCTGGAGGCGCTCTGCCGGAGAAATCCGTCTTCCATTGAGCTCGTGACAAACGAAAAAGAAGCACGACGCGTCATCGCTCAACAAAAGATCGCGGCCGCCATCGGCGTTGAGGGAGGACACATGATCGAGGATCGTCTGGACTATATCGACAGCCTCTATGCACGCGGCATGCGATACATGACCCTGACGTGGAACACCGTTGATTGGGCGAATTCCAGCGTCGAAGAAGCAAAGCATGCCGATTCACTTCCCCATCTCGGACTCACAGAATTTGGCCGCGACGTTGTCCGGCGAATGAACACACTCGGCATTATGGTGGACGTCTCGCATGCCGGTGAAAAAACTTTCTGGGACGTGATTGCCACATCCACCGCTCCAGTGATTGCCACACATTCCTGCGTGTATGCGATCGCTCCACATTACAGAAATCTGAAAGACGATCAGATCCGTGCCATTGCAAAATCGGGTGGAATTGTCGGCATCAATTTTTATCCCGGGTTCCTCGACAGCAGCTATGAACGGAAGAGCGAGGCGCTTCATCGACTCTGGAAACCGATGATAGATTCGGTTCGTTCTGTCCATCATGGTGACCATCTTGCATCCGGCATCATCGATTCAATTTTGCATCCGGCGTATGAAGCGCTCCGGCCGCCGTTGTCGCTGCTCATCGATCACATCGAGTACGTCATTAATCTCGTCGGCATTGACTATGTCGGCATCGGGAGCGATTTCGACGGCATCGAAATTCTGCCGCAGCAACTTGACGATGCATCATGTCTGCCGCTGATCACCAGAGAGTTGCTTAAACGCGGCCACTCCGTGGAAGATATAAAGAAGATCATGGGAGAAAATTTCCTGCGGGTGTTCGCTGCTGTCTGCCGATAGCAAGAGATCCGCATCTTGCAATTACTAACTGATCTTACGCAAAACGGAGTTTATTACTCTGAAGCTGTACGAAAAGTCATTTTTGTCATTTCGAAGGAGCAAAGCGACTGAGAAATCTGAACAAAAAGAAAGATTTCTCCCTGCGGTCGAAATGACA
>Ga0182027_10000399_pt1 | contig 74692 bp, 52 predicted proteins | sample 712E1DmetaG_FD_121300 | JGI IMG/M metagenome (GOLD analysis project Ga0182027, IMG submission 121300) | Permafrost microbial communities from Stordalen Mire, Sweden - 712E1D metaG (Illumina Assembly) | ecosystem: Environmental > Terrestrial > Soil > Wetlands > Permafrost | place: Sweden...
TAAAATTATCAAATTACAAAAACTATTTTACTGAGTCAAAAGTTTGTTTGTTTTGCGGGGGAGCTGTGTTTAATCGATTTTCTCCCGTTTCAAAATTTATTTTAGACAGTGAGGCAAATCTTGCACTGTACTCATATCTTGTGGAACATTTTGAAATTTTTTTAAAGAAAGATAGCCGCTTGCATCATTATATTAATGAAAATCATTTTGAAGGTAAAGTTTTTCATTCAATGCTTGAGTACAATAAAATGAGGGATTTTAGAGAAGGACTATTTAAAGCAGTGGAAAAACAGTTTTATGCAATTTCATTGAAAAAGGATACTGTAATTCCTTCTTGTGAAATCATGAATACATTGAAAGGAGCATATCGAAACATCGATATAGAAGTGGATGAACTGGACTTTAATTATAATTATACACATGAAAATCCTTTTCCAGTTGCAAGTATCGAACCTGAAAAAGTAAATGAAGACTTTAAAATTGTTTTTGATAAAGTCTGCAATTTTTTCAATAATTAATTCATACCGGGTTCTGCACAGTCTTAAAGACTGTGCGTTTTTTTTTGCCCTATAAATTGACGGATGTTATTAAAAATCTAGTCAAATTTAAAATCAACAGATTTCCCATTGCATTCCAGGTAAGTGCCGGTACCTGCGGTTACTTTCGCTTGTCCGTCGCATGATGCCTTGAACTCAATAACTATCGTACCCATTACAAGTGCGTTATTATCGCCCGTTTCCAATTTTTTTAGCAGGGCATATCCATCCGACGGATTTTGCGGACAAGCGGAAGAAATAACAACACCAACCATAGCATCCTGGAAAATTCCTATAGAACTATTGTTAAGCTCAATTGCCTGTCCTCCACCGGTAATTGTATAAATATCATCTGCCATATTTTGCATTGTATTATTATTATTGATATCTATAACATAACCGTTTTCTGAAACTGCAACATAGACATCGGTTGGTGCATTCTGATTGGCACGTGCGTACTCCGATTCTACCTCGGAATTTGATAGATTAAGACTCAGCAGGGCATCCGAATTCGGGTTTAAATTAATGTCCATTGCTCCATATGCAACAATAGTTTTACCGTTTTGTCGGACGAGAGGAAATGTATTTATACCCAGGACTGAATATTTTGCATCATTTAGGTTTAGATTCGTAAAAATGATTGTAAATACTGCCGCATCTTCGGTAGACCATAAACCGGCAATGGTTATCTGACCAATTTTGTTGCTTAGGAATGGATCATCATTCATTGATTTTATCACAGCAAGTGTAGTACATGGATAGCCATGGCTACTACGTGTAAATGTTACATTTGGCAGTTGAGAACCTGCCATTTCTGTAAGGACTACATTTGCAGAATACGCCACAGCATATGATGCCTGAATATCCTTACCAAGAACCTGTGTTTCAGGATCTTTAAAATAGTCTTTATACTCTTTTACTTTTCTGCAGGAACCAAAAAGAGAAAACAAAAGAAGACAACAGAAGATAGATCGCGCCATACATTTTTTTTAAATATACCAATCAAGTATACGTTGTCCCTGAAAGAATGTGTCAAAATTATTTGGTTGTGAATAAAGAAGCATTGAAACACAGTTGATTTTTAAACGTATATTATTGATTATTAGCAGTTAATAGTCAGTAGTCAGAAATTAGAAGAAAAAATAAATTGCGTTTTTCAACTATATGCTTCTTTTTTAAATATTTAAACAATAATTTACTGTTTGAAATTGAAGTTTTAACATAACATTGGTATAAAAATCGATGCTCCTCAAAATGACAAGTATAAAATTAAAGCTTATCATCGCAACAATTTTGTTCTCGATTCTGAATATCAGCGATATACGATCGGAGGGAACCGATAGTATTTTTAGCTGGCATGAGCATCCGGTTATTCCCGATTCCGATTTCTACAAAGTCTCTGATTGGATAGCCAATCCATTGGCGGGTAACCAATGTCGATTGCTTAATATTAATGATACATGCCTAAACTTATATTGGCGAATTTTGGTTGCAGGCAGTGACAGGTGGGTTCAGTTCTATCATCCTTTCAACCCGGCTATCTCATTGCAAAATATAAATATCTTTGGATTTGATATTAAGGGTACTTCATGTAATGATGAGAATCCATGTCATTCCGATTATACTCTTGAATTTAAATTTGAAAACGGCCCAAAGCAGGCAACTTTCACCAGATATGGAGAAAGTGGTCTTTTGGCTATTACCCGATGGGTTAATCATTTATTCTTTTTAAAAAACGACAATGATTTAATTGTTCAGGAAGGATTTAATTGGGATTCAATTACCGTTTTTTCAATTGCAGTGAAGTCAATCCCAGGTTCATTGATTGCAAAACCTGATTCAGGTATTGTTTTTATTCGAAATTTTGTGGGAGGATCGACAAGTTCATGGGCCAAAGGAGCAAAACAGGACACTCTGGTTATTGATCAGGATACACTCCAGACAATCAAAAACAACGCAGCTCAATTTATTCTAAGTCGTCAAAAATCTACCGGTCTTCTTACCACATGGGCCGAAGACGGTTCATCCTGGTTATATGGTCAGGGTTTAGCTCTCAAAGTATTATCCATAGAAGGAATTTGGTCAGATGGAATCGCCCAGAATGATTATGCGATCGCAGCTGAAAAATTGGCACATTTTCTTGCCTCCAACCAGCAGGCAAAGGGTTATTGGGCCAGGAGCTGGAACAGTGTAACAGGCTCAGTTAATGTCCCTTACGAATCGTATGATTCTTCAATTTGGATGGGAGATTTTCCGTGGATTATTACTGGATTATCGAGCTATTATAAAAAAAGTTCTGACCCTGAAATTTCGGCCGCCTTACTAAAGGCAGAAAACTTTTTAAAGTCACTTATTACAGATGATGGTAAATTTTACACGATTAACGTTTTCAATGATAAAAAAATTGAGGTATCAAGCACTGAAGCTTATGTTGCTGCAATTGGGGCATTTTATGAGATAGGTGATAGTATTGAAGCATTGAAACTAATTCATTACATCAACCCTGCAGCATGGAACACCCAACTGGGATACTGGAATGAGGGGACATATTCAGACAGAGTAGTATTGTTCGCAAACACCTGGATGGCTCAAATATTATATAAAATGGGTTATCAGGATAAGGCGCTGGATGCACTTTCATTTGCAGGCAAACTTTTATTTACAAAAGGGCCCGGCTTGCCCTATGGCCTCGATGGGATAGGGCCGATAGCTGTCTGGTATGAAGGAACACTTTCATACGTTTGTGCAGGAGGTCCAGGTAGTAATTATCTATTTAATAACATCAGACCGTTTATTAATCAAGACGGTTCAGTACCTCATTACAATGACGATATTGGAGGAGCCGGTGGAATTTGGGCAGTAAAATGGTCGAGTCTTGATGGCACAAGCTGGCTCTATTTTGCAGCGTCAAAAAATTCTCCTTTTAAAGTTTTGCCATCGACTTTATTTGATCACTCATCAGTAATTCAAAGATTATCTTTCGGTAATAATATACAGAAAGTTTATCCAATCCCGAATTCCGGTGTTTTGTACATTGATTTTAAGGAAACAACCAATGAACCGGTCAATTTTAGGATAATAGATCTGGAAGGAGGAGAGGTTCTGAATGAAATTAAATCTCTATCGAAACCAATAATAAGTATTGATGTTTCAGCACTTAAACCGGGAGCATATTTTATTACAATTCAATCAAAATCATTTGCTCAAACGAAAAAAATCATTATTCTTTAGAATATAACCTTATAGTTCCGGATTAAAGAAACCCAAAAATCTAAACCAATGAGAAAGCATACTTCAATTAAAAAGTTAAGTTTTACGATATTCCTATTCATGTGTTTAGTCTCGACTTTTGGACAAAATGCTGTTTTCCTTCATCACTCAACTGGATACAATGTATATTACCAGGGTAATGTGGCACCTTATATAACAGATTACAACACTTCCCATAGCACTGCATTTAGTCTTGTTGAAAGAAGTTTTCCGGATACGCCCTGGGATTGGGCAAATTATCCTTACGATTATTGGAAGCTTTGGATTGGTGGATCCTGTAATTCTGCCAACCCAAATATTGAGTGTTTAAGAACCATTGCAAGTACTTATGACCTGGTAATATTTAAACATTGCTTCCCCGGAGCAGGTATCGAAGAAGATTTGGGAACTCCCGATGTAAATTCTGACCGAAAATCGTTGGAGAACTATAAAGTTCAATACAGGGCACTCAGGGGCCTTATGGATTCATTTCCGTCCACAAAATTCATGGTTTGGACACTTACTCCTTTGCACCGTCTTGCAACAGATTCCGCACAGGCATCGAGAGCTAAAAAATTTGTCGACTGGGTAAAAAATACCTGGCTAATCGAAGATGGTAAAGAACATTCAAACATTGAAGTTTTCGATTTTTATAGTTTGATTGCCGAGTTAAGTTCAAATCCGGTAAACGGACAACAATACTGTCTTAAATATGATTATGAAGGAGATCATTTCGGTTCTGATTCTCATCCCAATACGGCAGCTAACATATATGTAGGCCCCATTTTTGCCCAGGCAGTTATTGATGCACTCCAAAATCCGGTAATTGTTCATGTTGATAGTATCCTAATTTCCGGGCAGGGGGGGAGTAATGCAATTTCTTCCCCTGGCGGCAGTCTCCAGCTTGTTGCCCATGTCTTTCCTTCAAATGCAACCAATGATTCGATAGACTGGAATATTCAAAATCAGATTGGACAGGCAGTAATAAACTCTACGGGTTTGGTTACTGCACTGGCGAATGGACATGTTACTATAATAGCGACTGCAAGAGACGGTTCAGGCATTTCAGGGAAATTTGTTATTAACATTTCAGGACAATCCATAACCAGTAATTACAATTTAAGTAAATCCGATTTTAGATTTTACATAAACGAAAATGAATTGTTCATTAGTTCGGGAATGTCGACCCTGATTAATCAGGCTAAAATATATAACAGCAACGGGATTCTGGTTTTGTCAAAGAATATCAACAATACCCGGGTTGACATAACTCTTGAGGATATCGTCCCGGGTATTTATTTTGTTCAATTGCTATCCCAAAATTCAGTGGATATATTGAGAGTAATTAAACCATGAAGTGAAAAACTATAAACCTTAAGTACTTCTTTTTGCAGGACATTTGCACAAGGGTAATAATTACGAAACCGTATTTTTTAAAAAATCCATACAGGTTTTAAAGGGTAGGTAAGTGATTGGTACTATCCTGAATTTGAAATAAATCGAAAATAGGTCATGAAAAAAAGCTCCCAATATTATTTTATTGCCCTTTTTAAATTAACTTTAAAAGAGGCTCTAAAAATATTAGATATTGGCTAATATGAATGAATCTTTGGAAATTACACATAAGTTTAGTATTAAACTGTGATTATACCATTTCATGCGAAGCAATTCAAAAAACTCAAACAATACCAAATATTCCAACAGGAACAAAAAATCCAGTTCAAACTCTCCGGAGAATGAAGAAGTCTTCCGATATCTTTTTGAAAATAATTCATCTGCAATAGCCATTATAGATAGGGATACGACCATTAGCATGGTAAACCAAGCATATTGCAGAATGAGTGGTTATACAAGAGATGAAGTTGTTGGGTCGAGTTGGACAGAACAGCTTCCGATTTTAGAGCTTGACCGACTCAAGGAATATAACCGCCAGAGACTGATCGATCCAGAGAGTGCTCCTGAAAGTTACGAATTTTCATTTTATCATAAAAATGGTAACTTAATGTACGGCCTTATTTCTGTTGCCGTTATACAAGATGGACAGAAAATTATCGCTTCATTTACCGATATAACCGAACGTAAACAGGCAGAAGAGGCTATTCGATTGAGTGAAACAAGATTAAAAAGAGCTGAACTTGCCTCCAAATCAGGGAACTGGGAACTCTATCTGGATTCACAAACTATCATTGCATCAGAAGGAGCAATGATAGTTTATGGCCTAGATAGCAATCAATTTGAGTTCTCAGTTATAAAAACTATTCCACTGCCGAATTATCGTCCTATTCTGGATGTTGCCATGAAAGAACTGATAGAATTCAATAAACCTTATGATCTTGATTTTGAAATAAAAGCAGTTAATTCGGGTGAAATTAAAAATATCCATTCCATAGCAATAATGGATCCTGAAAGGAGGATTATCTTTGGTATAATTCAGGACATAACTATACGAAAGAAAGCTGAAGAAGCTTTGAATAAAAGTGAATATAACTTTCGTCTGTTAGTAGAAAATGCCCCGGAGGCCATTTTTATACAAAACAGGCTCCATTTTTCATATCTCAATTGCGCTGCTTTGAAATTTTTCGGTGCTGATTATGCTGGTCAATTAATTGGCGAACCATTGATGGATAGACTCCATCCGGAATATAGGGATCGTGTGCGTGAACGGATTCGGATATTAAACGATGAAGCAAAAGCAGCCCCACCGATTGAACTAAAATATTTAAAACTGGATGGAACTGTGATTGAGGCCGAAGTGTCCGCAATACCTTTCATGTTTGAGGGGCAAGATGGCGGACTTGTTTTTATCCGTGATATCACAGATCAAAAACGTATCGAAAAAGAAATTCGGGAAGGTGAAAAACAATTACGCACTGTGATTGAGAATGCATCTGTCGGAGTATGCCTAGTCGGCCTCGATGGTAAATTTATAACAACAAACCAGTTAATGTCAGAACTTGTTGGATACTCTAATGAAGAGCTTTTGCAATTCACTTTCAATGATATAACCCATATTGAAGATCGGGAAATAGGATCTGCTAATGCCAAGCTTTTAATATCCGGTAAACTGAATAAAGTTTCCATAGAAAAAAGGTATATTCATAAAGATGGCCACTCTATGTGGGGATTAGTATCAACTTCATTGATCCGCAATGGTAACAATGAACCAAAATATTTTGTTACACACGTTCAGGATATCACCGAGCGAAAATTGATAGAGAAAGAATTAATAGCTGCCAAAGAAAAAGCCGAAGAAAGTGATCGGCTTAAAACAGCATTCCTCCATAATATTTCACATGAAATACGAACTCCTATGAATGCAATTGTGGGGTTCTCAGGACTAATTAAAGATCCTAATTTACATTATGAGAAGCGCAGCTATTACACGGATATTATTAATCAAAGCACTACTCAGTTACTTTCGATAATTACAGATATAGTGAACATCGCGACTATTGAAGCAGGGCAGGAAAAAATAAATGAGAAGGCAATTAATCTGAATGCAGTATGCAAGTTTTTATATGAACAATTTTTTTCAAAAGCCACAAGAAAAGGAGTTTCTTTTCGATATAAAATTAGTGATGAAGACGATCATACTCTCATTATAACTGACGAAACCAAGCTAATCCAGATTCTTACAAATTTGATAGGCAATGCGCTGAAGTTCACAAATGAGGGCTATGTTGAATTTGGATTTAAAAAAGATAACAGCGATATTGAATTCTTTGTCAAAGATACAGGTATTGGTATTCCTGAAGAATTGCATGAAGAAATATTCAAACGCTTTCGACAAGCCGATATCTCTGATCTTAACAGGTATGGAGGATCGGGGTTAGGTCTTTCAATTTCAAAGGCCTATGTCGAAATACTGGGAGGTAAAATATGGTTAAACTCGGAACCTGATAAAGGATCGGTCTTCTATTTTAAAATTCCATTCAAAACTAAAAATTTAATAGCCACTCCGGAAAGCAAAATTATACCTGGAGTATATATTAAAACTAAAAAACCAATAACTATTCTGATAGCTGAAGATGAGGAAACAAATTTCTTACTTCTGGAAAGGTTTCTATCTAAATTAAACTTTAATATTATTCGTGCAAAACATGGACTGGAAGCAATAGAATTTTGCAAGTCAAATCCTCAAATTGATATTGTTTTGATGGACATGAAAATGCCTGGTCTGGATGGTTATGAAGCAACCAAACAAATTAGAGATTTTAGGCCTGATTTACCGGTTATAGCCCAATCTGCCTACACGAGTGAAAAAGATATTGAAAAGGCCAAGGCTTGTGGCTGTTCCGATTTTGTAACAAAACCTTTTACCAGAGAAATTATATTGACAAAAATCAATGAATACCTGAAAAAAGACGTGTAGCGCTGAATAGTCGTGCTTTACAAACCAAAATTTATCTTAATCTGGCATTAACATAGGTAACAATTAAAAGCATTTTACAAAAAAACTTACGGAAACCTATTTTTACCATCACTTACAAATCGATTAAAACAAGATGCTATACAAAGGTATCGCAAAAGAATTTTATACATTCAAAAACATATTTTCATCACTCCGTTCACGAAACTACCGGCTCTATTTCATCGGACAAGGAACTTCGCTGGTTGGCACCTGGATGCAAAATATAGCATTGAGTTGGTTGGTATACAGATTAACAGGTTCCGTTTTTCTACTTGGATTAATAGGCTTCACAAGTCAAATCCCGACTTTTATTTTGGCCCCGTTTACGGGAGTGTTGACCGACCGTTATAACAGGCTAAGCATCATGAAACTTGCCCAGGTATTTTTTATGCTGCAGGCCCTAACTATGGCTTTATTGGTCTTGTTTAATATAATCGAAGTATGGCATATAATTGCATTAAGCATTATCTTCGGCATTATAAGTGCATTTGATGCTCCTGCAAGACAGTCATTGGTTATCAGTCTGATAGATAATCCTGAAGACTTAAGCAATGCCATAGCGCTGAACTCGGCTATTTTCAATGCTGCCCGGTTAGTCGGACCTGCAATTGCCGGAATTATTATAGCCGCTTTTGGCGAAGGAATTTGTTTTGTTCTGAATACTTTGAGTTTTATTGCTGTTATTTGGGCACTTTTAAAAATAAAATTGCCAGTTAAACAGAAAAGTGTTTATGCAGGCAATCTTAGAAAAAGTTTTGCAGAAGGCATTCAATATACTTTCCAGTCGGTGCCAATACGAACTTTTATTATATTGCTGGCGATTCTCAGTCTTGTTGGTTTTCCATTTATAGTTCTTTTGCCGGCATATGCTAAAGAAATCTTGCACGGAGGATCCGATACCCTTGGATTCCTGATGTCTGCATTGGGTGCAGGAGCGCTAACAGGTGCGGTTTATATGGCTACACGCAAATCGGTGCTTGGACTGGGCAAAATAATCTCAATCAATACCTGTATCATGGGATTGGCAATAATTTTATCATCGTTGTCAGAAAAAATGCAATTTTCACTCATTGTATTCTATTTCGGAGGTTTCTCTATGATCATGTCGCTGGCAGCCATTAATACTATGATACAAACCATTGCCGATGAAGATAAACGCGGAAGGGTAATGAGCTTTTATGCCATGGCTCTGATGGGAACAATGCCAATAGGGAACCTCCTGGCCGGTAGTATTGCCAGCGGAATAGGTATACCACATACATTATTAATAATGGGAACAACAACCGTATTTTCCGGAATATGGTTTGAATTAAACAGGAAATCTCTCCGAAAATATATTCATCCTATTTATATTAAAAAAGGTATAATGCCTCCATTTCCGGATGATATGTCCTGAATTATTTCAATTAATCTGCTGAAGAGTGTTTTTTGGAAGCAATCCAGTTAAAAAATTTAAGTTGCAGAATTGCCAAATCATTAACAAACCTACCCTGCACAGATTAAAATACCATCTCTTTCCAATGATTTAAGGTAATTGAGTTTTCAAAAAACTTAGCACCTCTTCGGATCATTTCGAGGTTGTATGCTATTTCTGCACACCTTGCTCTGAAAATACTTGAAAGCGTTTTGAGCGTTGTCATATCAATTTTTCCTGAAACCCTTATGCCAGCATCAGTTTGAAATTCTATCAACATTGAAGTAAATACTTTTGGATTAACAGGTCCGGTTGTTACATCTGTATTCCATTTTCTGTTATTCAGATATGAAAATAAGTTACAAAGACTTATTGTATCGATTTGAATATTGCGTTCTTCAATGGATTTGTCTGATATATCCATATTTGCAATTATCATTTCTATTTCATGCTGCATAGAAACATATTCTGAATTATCAGGCTGAAATCTAAGAATTTCATCTTTTAAATTTTCAGATGAAAGAACACCAATAAGATAGGCAGGAAAACTAGAAATAATTGAATCGCCATTAATAAAAACATCGTCGGTACCAGAATATTGCGTACCATGTTTTAGATAGAGCATAAAAGTAAATACTGAGTTCGTCATCAGAAATTCAAAACGGGCCCTTAAATCTGCCGATTTTTTTACTTGCTTCTCGGATAATAGTAAGTGGCTGTATAGATCCAATTCTTTAATGTTAAAATTGGCAGGTTCAAAACCATACTTGTATGAATCCTTAAACATTTCAATTAAAATCTCGGATTGCTTTGTCAGCTTATTTCCTATTGTCCAGACCGGAGCAAAGCTATTTTTTTCGTAAAAAACATAAAATAAAGGGACCGATTGCAATTCTATATCCTCCAACCACGCGACCTTTTTATTGCAATCATTGAGATTCGTTTTAATAAGGGCGATAGTATTCTGCGTATAAGAGGCATCATTGGCCAAAATATTCTCGTCACACTTTCCATTAATAAATGGAAAATTCAATACAACCAGAAAAAAGAAAGCAATGGTTGCTTTTCTGGATGTTTTACCGGCTTTAAAATTTCTGAAGACTCTCATAATCTTAAGTTTTGGTAGAACCTTTGATTATTATTACGATAATCGGAAGGTATGGTATGAGAATTTTCCACCAACAGGCGTAAGTATTTGATTAACAATTTACTAATAACATGGATCATCGATAATTGCTAAGCATTGTTGCCTGAAAGAGGTAACATTCGTCATCGGTCTTAAAATTCCTGAGTCAGGACAGTAATTCCAGGTTCAAACGGTGAGAATTAAAACCAAAGAATTTTTGAATAGATAGAAATAATACTGACTAAGTACTCAAATTTATAGTCTGGCGAAAGACTAACTGAAAAAGCACAAACAATTTTTTTGACAAACGTAACAAACTATAAATCATTGGAATAATTACAAAGAAGGATGCAATGAAAATTTTTATCCATTCTTTCAGGAACATTTCCAAACAATCATTGTTTTCCAACTATTTCCAGCCTATTTTTTCAAACAATCACTTTCCGTTTGATAATTTATCCTGAAAAGTTTATAAACTAACTTAGGAATTAAATCATATGAATATACAATCTATTGCTTTCTCTAAAGAGAATAAGCCCGAATTTATTCTTGTGCTTAGAAACAGGGTGACCAGCTATTTTGAGGAACAGCACAAGTCGAAGTATGGAAATGCTTCAATGGTAGTCAAATCTATCTTTATGGTGATTTTATATCTGATTCCATATATATTAATGATAACAGGTATTGTGGTTAATATTTGGATGGTACTTCTCATGTGGGTCATTATGGGTGCAGGTATGGCTGGTATAGGGTTATGCATCATGCATGATGCCAATCATGGTTCTTATTCAAAAAACCAAAAGGTCAATAAATGGTTGGGTTATATTTTGAATTTTATCGGTGGCAATAAGGCAAACTGGAAAATTCAGCATAATTTTCTGCACCATTCCTTTACGAATATTGAAGGATTTGATGAGGATATAGATGCCGGGATAATATTGCGATTTTCACCCCATGCGAAGAGATATAAAATCCATCGTTTTCAATTCCTTTATGCATGGATTCTTTATAGTATTATGACGCTTGCCTGGATTGTGGAAAAGGATTATAGTCAGCTATTCCGATATAAAAAATCAGGACTCCTGAGGAATCAGGATAGGTCTTTTACCTACCTGTTTTTTGAACTCAATGTTTCAAAAATTATATACCTTGCATACATACTGGTACTGCCTCTCATTATTCTACAGACTCCCTGGTGGACAGTTATTTTAGGTTTTGTTATGATGCATCTTGTCACCGGATTTATATTTGGCATAGTTTTCCAGACAGCCCATGTAACACCCAATGCAAATTACCCGTTGCCCGATGACAAAGGCAATTTAGAAAACAGCTGGGCAATCCATCAATTGATTACAACCACTGATTATTCGCCTAGGAGCCGGATTTTAACATGGTTTATTGGTGGGTTAAATTACCAGATTGAGCATCATCTGTTTCCGAATATATGTCATATTCATTACAGGAAAATTTCGAAAATAGTAAAAGAAACCGCCAAAGAGTATGATTTGCCATACCATGTGCATTCCAATTTCATCCTGGCTATTTATAATCATGCACTGATGCTGTGGAGGCTTGGTAAGTATGATTCGGCTTATTCTTCCTGAAAATTATACAGATTAACGAAAATATTATTCCTCTTTTGAGTTCTGGTTTAAGGGACACAAAGGAGGAATTCTACTTAAAAAGTATTTTTATTTACGTGAATGATTGCAAGAGTCTGTCACTGAATAGTTTAATAGATTCAATAGTATCCTTTTTGAATATAAAGAATTAAAATAGAAATAGATAGAAATACATTTAAACTGCTATAATATTTTTTAACGAAAGGGACTTATCCAAAAAATCTTTTATGACTATCTGGAATCATGAACAATTAACCTAGGCAATTTGTAACATTCCGTGCTTGGTACGGAATCCAGTTTTTTTGGCTGGATTGACTTCCTTGAGGGCTTCGCCGTTCTTGCTTGCGCAGGAATGTCGCATCTTTTGCACTTTAGGTGTATCATTCCCGATAGTCATTAAATCTTTTATTTTGGCAAATACATAACAATTTCGACTTTTCGGTACTTTTTAAGTTCCGATTCGTCCATGTTTTTAAAATTAGTACCTTCTTTCAGGGATTGTGAAGCTCCATATGAAAAAGTCCGTATTCGGCTGTCACCAATTCCATTGGTAGTCAAAAATTCTTTAACAGATTCTGCACGTTCTTTGGATAAATTAAGGTTATAATCAGCATTACCCAGAGCATCCGTATACCCTTTGATTGTAACATACAACCGGTTATCCGCTTTTAATTTATTAATGACATTTTCCTGAATTGTTTTCTTTGCTTCCGGAAGAAGTTGATGTTCATTTAAATCAAAGTTTACAGTTATTACATCAAAAACAGGATCTTTAATTTGCTCTTCTTTAATAACCATGTAACCATAGCCGGAAGTATCTACCCTAATCTCGGAGGTAAAGGAAACTGTATCCATTGAAAGGGTATAAGAAACCGTTTGAAAGTTTTGCTGGATATATTTTAAATCAGTCTGGAAATTAACTTTGTGATCAAGATTAAAGGGAATATTTATCGCATATTTTTGATCGCGTGTAATTTCAATGGTTTTTCCATCAATTGTTATTTTTGATTTTATTTCTTCAGGCAACGGTTGTTTTTTGGCAATTTGTTTAACCGGAAGTAAATTAAAAGAAAGATCTTCTCCAGGCTGCACTTCCAATTCCTTTGAAAGAACCGAAATATCAATAACCTCTTCGTTTCCCGATTCAAACTTCTTTTTTTCCTTTATAAGTTTAGAAAGATTATCATTAAATTGGTCCTTATCTTCATTTGTTGAACTTAAATTATATTTCACACCCTTTGTAAGAGGAACAATTACCTCTATATCTCTGCCGGTTTTCGGGTCAGGTTTGTGCAGCGTCAAAATATATTCTGTGCCTGGAATTATGCTGATATCCCTGGCCGATAATTGATTTGCAGGTTTAATTTCTTTGATTGATTTTGTATTTACAGTAAGTGCAAGCAGCCATTTTTGGGCAGTCTGTTCTTCTGCTTTAAACAGAGGACTGTTGTCAACTACAAGGGTAAATTGTTTGGGGCTAAAGTTCTTTTTTATAGCTTCAATATCGGTTTGTATTGCAAGATTTTCAGCCGTTCTTTCAGGAAGTACCAGAAGGAACGATTGTCCAAAAATGTTGATCGTTTTCTCATTCATAGTTACGGATGAGATTCCAAGCTTTTTGTTGCTGCCTTTTGGGTCAACAATCCTTGCAAATTTAATAGTATAAATATCTCCTTCAGCAAGTTGCAGTTCCTTAACAATTGCAGTCAGATCAACAGCATTTGCATCAGGACTTTGGTAAGTACCGGCCAATTCTTTGAGTGTGTTTAAGTATTGAGGGGTGATTGTGTATTTCCCCGAAGAAAACTGGTAACTCATTCCTTTTTGCAGACTAAGTTCATCTTTTTGAGTTGGAGGCGGATTTAAGAAAATTCGTTTTCGTTGGTCAGGTGTTAATTTTTCATTTTTAAGAATATCATCCGCCTTTACGTTCTCCTTTTGAATAATCAACTTATAATCCTCCATTGGCTGAAAGCTGAATTTAAAGTCCTTTGTTACTGAGGGATTAATCGCATACTCGTCACCATTTCCCATCACAATATATATTTGATCATCTTCAGTCACAGGTTTTTTCCGAGTCTGGTAGCCTGAATATTTGATTTTAAAACGTATGGTATCCGTTTCATTATTTTTCGAGACAAGTACGATCGATGAATCTTTATATAACTGAACGCGTTTCTCGCTTGATATCAGATTATTTTCACCTTTTAAATCCTGGTCAAGAATCTGGCTGTACATTCCGATCCAATGTTTAAAATCTTCGGGTTTATTGTTGGCAAGGAGCACAAGAGCATACTTCAAACGATAAACATTGCTTATTTTCAGACTGCTTTCAAATGCAATACGGTAACATTCTTCTGCCTGGTTGTACATTTTTAATTGAGAATACGCCTCTGCCCTTTTAAGAATTGAAAAATAGTCAGTTGTATCCTTCTGGTAAGCTAAATCATAATAGATAATTGCCTTTTTAAATTCATTCCTGTCGAAGTAATAGTTTCCTTTATCGTTGTATACATTTCTTTTTTCAGTAATACCAGATTCAACCTGAGTATAGCATAGGTTACCGATAAGTCCGAACAGCAAAACCAAAATACACGTTCTCATTGTCTATTATTTATTACAATATCATTAATCGATTATAAAATTATAATAAAATAACCAAAGATTACACTAAGTTATAAGCATTACTCATACTTTTTAAGAATGGATAATGCTTTATGCCAGGACATTCATTTGAAGGTGTATATTTTAATAAATCGGTAAGCGGATCTTTTAATTTTCCACTCATGATCCGTTACTTTTATTTAATTATATTATTACGCTAAATATCAATTTATTATAAATTATTAACTAAATTATTTCTTAAGTATAATCCTAAGAAGTAATAAATGAAAGTATTATTATTTAAAATAATTCTTAATAAAATTGTCCTTACAAACTTTGATTCCAGCTGCTCATTGTTTAATTTAGTCTTATTACACTTGGATTCATTTTTTAAAATCTAACCAAAAACCAACGTATGAAAACTATTAAAATATACTTAAGATCAATCGAGCAAGACGGCAAAAAACGCCTTGCAATATTTGATTCAAACCGAAATGCAGGCATTGATGATATTACTACACTTGTGCCACTTGGGGCAACCGTTATCTGGACAACAGATTGTTGCAGTAATATTAAAAGCATTACGAAAATATATTCCAAAAAGGGAAAACGCAATGTTTTTAAAACAGATCCCAGGAAACGATTTTTATGCAAAGGCTTAATCCTCAATACTTCAAGAGAAGCGGAAGGAGAAGAAGCCTATGGAATAGATTATATTTTATGTGATGGGACATCGCATTCTGTCGACCCGGTCATTAAAATCATACCTCCACAATAATAAAATGGTTTATCGCATTTTATCCATTTTTATTTTTACATGTATTGTTGGAATAAAATCATTGTTTGCTGTTAATCAGCATCTGGCAGATAGTTTACTTTATTTAATAGAAAATAACCTGATTGACGACGACTTTAAGAAATATGAAGTTCTCTGCCATTTAGTTGAAAATTCTGCCGATGCAAATACAATTTTGAATTATAGTGAACAGGCCATTCAATTGGCTGGGAAAATGCATATAAGTACGGCCCGTCCAACCATACTAAAAGGAGACGGTTATATTCAGAATGGAAAACTTACGTTGGCTTTGGCATGTTTTATTCATGCGGCCGAATATTACAAAGCGGATAAGAATGTCATCGGTTTGGCAACGGCGTATTCATATATCGCAACAACATATATTAGTCAGCAGAATCATGCGAATGCCAGATATTATCTCAAAAAGGCAATTGAAATATTTAGTCAGGAAAAAGATTCAGTCAGACTCGCTTCATCATTGAATAATTTAGGTTATGAATATTACAGGGCTTTGCAATACGACTCTGCCCTTTATTTATTTATTAATACTAGTGAAATATACCGGAGACTTGGTTTCATTAAAGAGTATGCTTATTGTATAGGTAATTCCGGGTTGGTTTATTCCAAACAGTCAAAACCGGAGAAGGCGGAAAGTAATCTGCTTAAAGCCATTGAAATCCTTTCCAAATATGGGGATGAACCTGCAGTTACCGAATATTTACTTGAAAATGCAAATATCCTTAATCAAAAAGGAGAAATTAAAAAGGCCATCGACTTTACAAACAGGAGTTATATCATTGCCAGTAAAAATAATAACCAGGAATTAAGGCGCGATGCAGCAAATCAGCTAAGCAGATATTATCGCTCGACAGGTCAGTATGATAGTGCCTACCATTATTTATCCCTGTATATAAATTACAGCGACAGCATTAAAAATTACAAGAATATCCAGGAAATGGCAGATCTGCGGACTGAATTCGAAGTGTCAAAAAAACAATCCGAAGTAGATATCCTGGAGAAAGAGAAAACAACCCAACTGATAGTAATTGGTGGATTAATACTCATATTAATTCTTGCTGCCGGAATTATAGTCCTGTATTATTCCAGTTTAAAACGTGTCCGGAAATTCACTTCCATTCTGGATGAGCGAAACAAATTATTGGAAAAACAGAGTGCAGAATTAAAAGAACTCAACCGCATCAAAGACCGTTTTTTTTCGATCGTTTCTCACGATTTAAGAGGACCTATCAGCTCATTAGGAGGTATATCCACACTTATTAAAGAAAGTTTCCAAACAAACAATCAGGCTTTATTACAGGAAATTTCAGAATATATTGATAATACGGTTCTTTCATTAACCGGTCTCCTTGAAAACTTATTGAACTGGGCAATGAGCCAGCAGGGTCAATTAATGCTCAGGCAAGAAAGGGTCGAATTAAAAACAACCATCTATGAAGTGGTACAAATATTCGCAACCATTGCAATATCGAAAGATATCCACATTGATTTAAAACTCGCGGATAACGTATTTATATCAGGTGATAGAAATGCCATAATGATGGTGTTGAGAAATCTTCTCAGCAACGCCCTTAAATTCACCCAGAAGGGCGGGGAAGTCAGTCTTGAATCCCGCATAAATTCCGAAGGTTTTGCTGAAATAGTTATACGAGATAATGGGATTGGAATTCCGCCGGAAAAGCTGGCGATTCTCTTTGAATTAAAGGAAGACAAAAGCACCTGGGGGACTGATAAAGAAAAAGGCATCGGACTAGGGCTTACGTTGGTGAATGAATTTGTAACTCTTCAAAAGGGTTCAATTACGGTTGAAAGCAAGGTCGGGAAGGGGACAAGCTTTGTTTTGCAGTTCCCGGCTTTTTCATAGCAACTGCAAATTAATCCTTTAAAAGGTAAAGTATTTAGATGATGACTTTGTTGAAAAACAATCCGCTCGCGCGGAATGTGCCATAAATTAAAAGTCAATTATTTCGGCAAATAAATCACGATCTCGACTTTGCGGTATTTTTCGAGTTCAGATTCGTCCAGATCCTGCAAATTCACGCCATCCTTTATTGCAAGTGTCGCACCATAAGAGAAAGTACGAATTCTATTTTCACCTATACCGTTACTTGCCAAAAAATCTTTTACAGTCTGCGCGCGATTTCTGGATAGCTTCTCATTATAAGCAGCATCTCCAAGTGCATCGGTATAGCCTTTTATAGTAACATAAAGCCGACTATCACCTTTTAAAACCTGAATAACCTTATTAACAAGTATCGTTTTTGCATCGGGTCGAATTGAATATTCATTCAGGCCGAAATTGACAACAATAACATCAAATACAGGGTCTGTAATTGTGTTTTTATTCTTCTCATATAAATTGGAACGGAAGGAAGTTGTGTCGATCTTTAGAGCAATGGTAGACGGATCAAAATTATTCTTAATATAGGCCATATCTGTTTGTATATTCACCTTCTTATCCTGGGCAAGTTTTAAGTTTACCTGCATTTTTAATTTATTTGTAACATAATATTTTCTGCCATCAACATTTAACGTTGTAAGAACATTCCCTGCCGCAGAAGCTTGTGGAGTATATTGTTTGGCAGGCATAAGGCTAAACACAATGTCTTTTTGTGAGGGTATATCCAATTCTTTTGATAATACTGAAATATCAATCAGTTCTTCATTGGGTTTGTTTTGCCCTGCCTGTCCAGCAGTCATTTGAGAAAGTGCTTTATTATATTCATTTCCCGACTGGATTTCAGTACCGAGATTGTATTTTACTCCTTTGGTCAGAGGAACAAACACACCCATATCATCCGGACCAGCATTGGTATTACGAAACGTAAGTATATAGGTCGATCCGGGAATTATTGTAAGTTGAGTAGCAAGTATTTTCGTTTGACTTACATCTTTAAAAGACTCAGTATTAACGAGGATTGGAAAACCCTCTGATAATTTTACAAGCTCCTCTTTATATACCAGTCCGGTGTCTAATTTAACGATGTTTGTCTTTTTTGGGTTAAAAGTATTTTTGAAATAGGAGAGATCGGTTTGAATATTAAAATTCGTTTCTGTTTTCAATGGTAAAACAATTAAGAAGGATTCTTCAGGAACATTTATAGTTTTTCCGTTAATAAATAAACCGGAACCTCCTTTGGGTTTATTGTTTGAAGTTTGGTTGTCGTCTTTTACAAACCTGATCGTATATATTTCCCCCTCTTTTAATAGCAGATTTTTTGCCAGTACATTCAGATCAATGGCATTGCTATTGGCGTTTTGGTAGCCTTTTGATAAGTCGTTGAATGAATTCTTATAAGCTGTATTAATTGCATTGGTCCCGTCGATAAACTGATATCTTATACCGGCCTGTAGCTTAATTTCATTCCTTTCAAACGGTTCGGGAGAAAGAAATTCCTTTTCCATCTGGTCTGCTGTTAGCTTATCATTATAAATGATGTTACTGGCCAGGGGATTCTCATGTTGTATCACAATTTTATAATCAATATCCGGTTGTAATTCAAAGTTATAATTTGACTTATCTTCCGAAACAATGTTATAATCTACTCCATTACTTACGTACAGGTTCATTTTATCATTTTCAACGGAATATTTTTTCTTCATCTTGTAGGCAGGCAATTTAACTTTTATATCCAGCAAATGCAGCCGGTAAATATCTTCTTTACCGAAGCCTCCCGGCCTGTTTGAACAAAAGTAACCTGTTAGACCGTCTTGTGAGAATGAAAGACCATAATCATCAAATGCTGTATTAACTCTGGTGCCAAGATTTTTTGGAGAGCTGTTTTCCTGGTTCAGGTTAACAGAATATAAGTCTAAGCCTCCTAAACCGTTATGACCAGCAGATGAGAAATAGAGTATGGTATCATGCAGAACAAACGGATACATTTCATCTTTACTTGTATTAATGTTTGCTCCTAAATTTTTTGGTTTGCTCCATTTCCCACCGGCAAACTCGCTGGAGTATATGTCCAATCCTCCCAATCCACCAGGCGTTTCCGAAACAAAATACATTTTAGTGCCCTTGCTATCCAGCGCAATCTGGCCAATGCTGCGAAAGCCTTCGATGAGAAAATCTTTCGTGATCAATTTATCATACCCATTAACAGGAATGTTGGCCACAAAAGATTTAAAATTTGAATTTACAGACTGACTTCGGGTAAAATACAGGTTGTTTAAAACATCAGAAAAGAAAATTGAACTTTCGCTTTGAGTAGAGTTAAGACTCGAATTAAAGATATTTAATCTGCCCAATTGACCATCATCCAGGTAGTTTGCCGAAAAAATATCATAATAGCCTTTCCCGGCGCTTCCAGCTAAATTCTTCCTGGTTGAGGCAAATAATACCTTATCGTGATAAATTACAGGACAGATTTCCGATTCAGGGGTATTTAAAACACTCTCATTTTCGACGATTACAATGGAAGAATCTTTGTACATTTTCGCTCTTACTTCAGTAGAACTGGTATAATTATGAATTTCAGAATAAACAATTTCGTTATACTTTGTCATCCATTTCTCGAAACCTATAATATCTTTATTTTTGAGCAAAAGCAAAGCATATTGCAAACGATATTCATTTGAAATTTGCAGATTGGTCTCAAATATTATATGATAACTTTCAGCAGCCTGATCGTAAAGATCCAATGACGTATAGGCTTCAGCCTTTCTGAGAAGGGAATAATAATTATTGGCATCCTTTTTATATGCCATATTGTAATAAACAATCGCTTTCTTAAAGTCCTTTTTATCGAAATAATAATCACCTTTTTCGTCATATACATTTCGCACATCAAAAATACTTACAGATGGTTGCGAATAACAAATGTGATTGACTATAACAAACAAAATTATTACAAGGGTTGCTCTCATTTTTTATATCTTTCTACCAAATTATTCAATAATCCCGATTTAAACAATAGAAAATCAAATAAAACCAGCTTCTTAAGGCTATCGGGAAATGATATCACCAAACATGCCCCAACAAATGGGTATTCCCTTCAAATATGAAATTATTAAACAGGTTAGTTATCTGGAACTTAAACAGTATATTACAATATTGATAGTGGCTTCGTTTTAAGTTCCAGTGAACTACTGTCTATATATGAACCTAAAAATCCTGAAATAGTGTATCTTGGGTTTCAATTATTGTTAACTTTAAGACTTAAAGAATCTCTGAATAAAATTAAATCATTCTGGATTTTTAATTTTAATTAAGTATTTAAATACCTATAATTCAGTAGATAACGTTATTGTATATGAAAAAAATATTTAGAATTTTCAGTATCATTTTTGGAACGCTTCTAATGGTAATAATTTTACTACTTGTAATAGCAAAATTAGAAGAAAAGAAGATCGCTGATATTGCACTTAAGAAGGTTAGTGAATCAATTAAAGCACCCATCAGGATTGGTGATATTTCCTTAAGCCTTCTCAGAAAATTTCCACTGGCTACTATAGAATTTAAAGATGTTTGGCTTGGTTCTCCCAATACTGTGGATTCAGCTGACTCACTTACAATAAAAGACAAGACACTTGCAAAGATTAAAAAAGTATTCGTTTCGGTAAAGTCAATACCACTGTTTAAAGGTGAATTTGAAATAATGAAGGTTGAAATCAATGGTGTAGACTTCAACTACATAGTCAATGGACATGGCACCAGTAACTTCGATTTTTTAAATGATACTACCAAGAGTAAGACTACGGTCGCAGATACTACTTCCAGCAATATAAGCATCATGCTTAAAGAATTGTTATTGAGGGACGTACATTGTAATTATTATGACAGTGCAAACTTAATGAGCGCTCAAATAGAAATTCCAAAAATTGATGCAACCGGTAAAATCTTAAAGGATTATACCCGTGCCTCGACCAAAGGATTGATGAAATTGACAAACTGCAATTATAAAACTTCAACATTACACTTGATGAAGGAAATGGACGTTAATTTTTATGTTGTCTACACCGAAGGTTCTGTTGATGTGAAAAAATTGGTTTTAAGCACCGATGGTGCAATATTTGATGTTGTTGGCAGTGTTAATTTAAAAGATACTTTAGAAACCAATATTAAAATAGCAGGGACGAAAATAAATATTGCCAGATTATTCAAATACATTCCGAAACAAACACTTAAAGATATAGGATTAAAGGATGCTTCTGGTTTACTAAATCTTAAAGTTTCAATTCAAGGCATTATTTCTGATTCTGTTTTACCTGCAGTGAAAATGGAATTTGGGATGGAAAATGGAATCTTTCAGGAAGCCGGTTATCCGATTTTAAAGAATATTTCTTTCAAAGGGTATTTGACAAATGGTAAACTGCACAATAACAAAACAACCAGTGTTGATTTCAGCAAATTTCATGCTGAAACAGACAAAAGCAGGGTAGATACTAAATTCAGTATAAAAAATCTTGATCACATCCAATACTCTATGAATTCTGATATTGAAGCCGACCTTACTGACTTTAAAAATTTCATACCCGACTCTGTTTTACATGAAGCCAAGGGTCAAATAGGGTTTAAATTTGCCACAAACGGGGTATTACCAGACTCAGTCAAATATGACTTTATGGATTATGTTCTGAAAACAAGTCAAATGGAACTGACTCTTAAAAATCTTTATCTCGCTGTTAATTCAAGCCTATCCCTCGATTCCTTGTCGGGGCACCTAAAATACGAATCAAATCATTTGACAGCACAGGACTTAAAAGTAAAAATTCCAAGCTATAAAATTAATGTCAGAAAAGCTGACCTGGATGTTTACTTGTCCGGAAAGCCAAGTCAAATTGCAACTTTAGGAATTGATCTCAAGTCATTTATGCTGAAAACAGATAAAAGTACTTTTGCAGGAGTCGCAAAAATTAAAAATATTAAAGCTCCCGAATTTAACATGACCAGTAATATTAAGCTTGATCTGAATGAAATCAGCGCACTGATTCCGAAATCAGTTGTAAAAAAAATGTCAGGTGGAATTACCGCTCAGATTTCATCTTTTGGCAAACTAAATCTCGATTCCATATTAGCCCAAATGAACGATCTGCTTTTTAAAAACAGTTCATTCAGCGTCATCTTCGATAAGGTTTCCCTCGACATGCCCGATACATTGATGAGTATAAAAGTACTTTCAGGAAAATTAAAGATGAAACACGACACCATGGAAATTAACAATGCCGGGGGAATATACTGTGGTATTGATTTTAAAATGGATTCTACAAAAATAGTAAACTTTTACAGTGCATTTATGGAGAATCACCCGTTACAGTTTTACATTGATGGTCGGTTTGACTTGGGTGACCTTGATTACAGGATGCTTGCATCATTTATGTCGGGAAATACCGATACAGTTAAAACTATTGCAGTTAAACAAGAAGGGCCATCCGCAACTTCAACAACCGATAATACTACCTCAAAATATTCCTATTTAATAAAAGGAAAGATTACTGCCAAAACTATGAAATACAAAAAAGTTGTGCTGGAAAATCTTTCCACTTTGTTAAATGTTTCGGACAGTCTTTATATAATTGACCAGTTTAAGTTCAATGCTTTTGGAGGCAAATTAAATACTTCCATCAAATACTCTAATAAAGGAGAAAAAAAGACTCTCTGGGTAAAGAATACCATTGATGACATGAATATTACCAAGCTACTTGAAGATTTTGACAATTTTAAAGATTTTTACGAACCAACCATAACCTCAAAGAATCTTTCAGGCATAATCACCAGTAGTTTCGACGGTCAGTTCTTATATAAAGGCGATTCGCTGATTCGAAATGAGATGAGGGTCAGGGCTGATGTTAAACTTGAGAAAGGTGGCGTATACGATTATCAGCCTGTAAAAGATATGGCGAAATATTTACCGGGTGTTGACAATCTGGATAAACTGGAATTTAAGACCATCAACAGTCAATTTTTCATTTTTAAAGATGCAGTATATGTTCCAAAGACCCTGATTATAAGTAACGGATTGGATGCCGAAGCTTTTGGTATGAAAAGTCTGGGTGAAGACTACTCATATCACATTGAAGTATTTTTGAAGGATATTTTACTTGGTAAATCGAAGAAACTTATTAAGGAGCAGAATAATCAGGGGGAGGAGATTTCCAAAGCAGGAAGAAAAGGAATCCTGCTAAAATCATACAGTATAGGTAAAAAAAGTGGTAACGGACTTGATAATAAAGACGACAGGGAAATAATGCAAAATAAGATCAGAGCCAGTGAGAGCCTTTTAAACGTTAGATTTTTACCGCAAATAGTAAATTATAATACAGGAGTATATACAAAGTAATGCATTGAAGAAAGTTGAAAATTTAAATTCTTATAAACCGAAAAATACGTTAATTCATTTCGATTACTCCGAAAAATAATTTAACTTGAAATAATTATATAACTATAAATAGTTTTTATTAAACTTGAATGAATTAAACATTATTAAACCGATGAAAAAGAGCCTTTTTTTATTAGCGATTGCCCTGATTGGGATTATCATGACAGTAATACGTTGTCAGGATAAGGCAAAAGATACCTGCCAACAAGATACGATTTGTGAATCAAAGGAAGTAACGGCTTGCTGCACCGACACAGTATGTATTTATAAGTATAATGGAAAAGAATATAAAGAAAGCCAATTGGGTCAATTGGCTATTGATTTGGGCTGTTCAAGTGCAAAATCAACTGATCAGGCTGGGGACCTTGCCGCAATAAAGACAAGACTCAAGACCCTAATGAACAGAGCACGCTGCTTCACAAAATCCAGCGATTAGTTAGTATAGTAACCTTGCAATAAAGTATATGATAATGTCATCCTGATTAGGAGAATGGATTTTCTGCTAATCCCGATGACATTTCGGTTTTATCGGGTACACAAGAATTTCAGTAATGTTTTGTGATAAAAATAGTACTCAAACAGAAATTGATTTACTGTTTAGAAACGAAAGAGGAACTTTTTTTTTTCAATTTTTTAAGCTCTTTTTCAAGTAATTGGCCCCGGGGATTTACATACACAATAATTCCATCGCCATCAATTAAATAACTAAATGGCACTGCTGTAATATTATATAACAATGCGGCCTCATTATGCCATCCCTTCAAATCACTGACATGGTTAGGCCATTCCAAACTATCCTTTGCTATGGCATTTTCCCAGTCGGCCTGTTTCATATCCATCGAAACACTAAATACTGTAAAACCTTTACCATTTTTAAAACTTGCGCCCCTGTATTTCTGATATGTGGCAACAATCCCAGGGTTTTCTTTTCGGCAGGGAGCGCACCAGGAGGCCCAAAAATCGACCAAGACCATTTGACCTTTCAATGATGACAGGCTTAATTGATGTCCGTCGATTGAAGTCATTGTTATTTCCGGGGCTTTTTGTCCAATTGAAAGTTCCTGTGCATATTGATTTGCAGTCGAAATCATCAGAATAATAATTGTAAACACCTGTCTCATCCTTTTTTCAATTTTCAAGGTTTATTCTAACTTTTTATATAATTATTGTCATAATAAAATTCGTACGGTTATATTTTGAATAAGAAGAAATATAATAGAAATAAATGGAAATACAGTTTTAGTATTTCTGTTATACCGGAATAAATATATACCACATATCATTCCAAAACTTAATAAAAGTCTATTTTTTTTGCACTAAGCCCAAAAAGGAGTAGAGCCGACAAGGTATCAAATAGGAATTCATTTTTCAAATCGCTGTAAGCATATGAGTTACAGACCGGCTGGCAGGTTATACACATCTATCCCGATGCGCTGCCATGCCCTAAAGAATGAATTCTTTCATTCAGGAAGGGCTTTTGAAATTTGTGTTTTACGAATAAATTATTAATTGCATTAACATTGTTTAATTTCAGTTGTTCTTGCTAGAGTGAAATGCATGAATCCAAAAATTTTTGCTTTTCATGTTACTGTTGATTCAGCATTCTAATAAGTACTGCCTCAATTACACACTTAAAAATTAGTTAAATGGCCCATAGAATTAGTAAAAAAGAATGTAACCCAAACAACAACAAAATAGTTCTCTATTTGTATTTATTATTAGGAATAAACATTGTAATAAATGCACAAAATTGGCAACTCATTCAGCCTGTTTATACAACTTCCGACGCCTTTGTAGCAGGTTATTCGGTTAAAGATTATGGTGCTTCAGGCGACGGGGTTACCGATGTAACAAGTGTTTTTCAGTCACAAATCGATTCCCTGGCAACAAGCGGCGGCGGAACTTTATTTGTACCCGGGGGCAAATATGTTTTTAAGGGTACATTAATTCTCCGCAAAGGTGTTATCCTGCGGGGTGAATGGCAAAAGCCAATAAAAGGACAAGCTATAGCAGGAACCATCTTAATGACTTATGCAGGCCGTGGAAACGAAAACAATACCTCGTTTATTACTATGGAGCCTTCTTCAGCGATTCAGGATATGGTAATTTGGTATCCGGAACAAAACCCGGAAAACGTTGCAATATATCCTCCGACTATACTGTTTGGCGAACAAAATTATTTTGGCAACGACTATTGCAGTGCCAAAAACATAACCCTTGTTAATTCTTATGCAGGTATAGCAGAATCGAGGCTTAACATGGGGAGCTGCCCTATAATTAATGGAATATATGGAACTCCTCTTTCCCGGGGTATTGAAATAGATAATATAGCCGATGTCGGAAGAATTGAAAACATTCATTTTTCTCCCAATTACTGGGAAGGATCAGGTTTACCAGGTGCCCCTGCAATAGGAGGTTCAATTGAAAAGTGGATTTTGAGTAATGGAACAGGAATTGTAATGAGAAGAAACGATTGGTCGTACACGTGTTTTGTAGCAATCGACGGATATAAAATAGGTATGCATGTCGGACCTTCGATAGCAAGTCCCGGATCCGGCGCTAATGGCCATTATTATTCCTTAGCTTTTACGGGATGTGGGACCGGAATTTATTTCGAAACCACGTCGGATGTAGGAATAATGTTTGCCAAAATAAACATAGACAAATGCAACAATGGGATAACCATTGGCCCCAGGGTTAAATTCCCAATTCAGCTGCATACCTGCGAAATCAATGCCAGTCAAAATGCACTCACAACCGACGAAGGTTCAACCGTTAAACTATTGATGCAAAAGTGCACTCTGAATGGTGGGCAGGTTTTGATTTCGGGAGGTACAATAACTGCCTCCGATTGTGATTTTAACGATCCCATTCACAAAATAGTGATCGGATCGAATGCACGAGCCGTCTTAACAGGTAACCGGTTTACCGATGTAATGTTACTTCAGAATAATTCACTTTATACCAGTTATATTGGCTCTGCACCGATAACAATACCTGATTTGCCAGATTATAGCGATACACTTCCCAGGAATCAGAAACCGCTGCGAATGATACTATATAATGTATTAGCCGCACCCTTTAATGCTAAAAATGATGGGATAATGGATAATACTACCGCAATTCAAAGTGCTTTAAATGCAGCTTTTGCCGATGGTGGTGGCATCGTATTTCTCCCACCGGGAAAATATAAAGTACTTGGAACACTTACCGTTCCAACCGGTGTGGAATTAAAAGGGGCTGTTGATATTGGCACAGCGCCAATGGGACCTGGTAGTATCCTGGAAATTTATTCCGGAAAAGGCAATGAATCGGGAACTCCATTTATTTCCTTATCTCAGGGAAGCGGTTTGAGAGGTGTTGTTTTCGATTATCCCGAGCAATTGGGCGACAACGTACCAAATTTTTATGCATATCCATACTGTATTCAGGTTACGGGTAATGATGTTTATATCGTAAACGTCGGAATTCGAGCTGCCTATAATGGAATTGATTTATTTACCAACAAATGTGACAATCACTATCTCGATTATGTCGCGGGACAAGTGCTAAAAACAGGCATTAAAGTTGGAGGAAACAGCGCTGGAGGAAAAATCAGCAATGTGCAATTCAATCCAATCGGATATGTCTACGGTTACGAATCAAAATGGGGCGGCTGGTCCAATGCCCCATCACCTGCAAACCTGAATAACGTTGTTAATTACGTTAAAAACAATTTGCTTTTTATGGTTTTGGAGAACTGCTCAAACGAAACCCTTTATAACGATTTTCATTATGCTTCACAAAGCGGTTTGGTTATAAACGGAGCCTCGGGAATAAGCCTTGGCACGGGTATAGATGGTTCAAGGAAAAGCCTGGTAATAAGCTCTATTGGGGCATCGGGTTTCGATTTTATAAATTCCCAAATTGTGGCCATCGATAACCTTCCCGGAACTTGTTATATTGAAGCCAATTCAGGATTTACTACTCAAACAAATTTTTTTAACTCCGATTATTGGGGTTGGACAGAATATGGAATTTCACAAGCGGGTGGAAATTTGAATTTTCAGCTGGCGAACTTTCAATATCCCGGAAATACGGCATTTGCAAATATAACAGGAGGCAATATGAGCATAATAAATTCAGCTATTATGCCTGTTAATTTACTATTAAACAGCGGGCAGGAATCTCATTTTTCGGCTGAATCTTCGGTGCTGGATCCATCGGGTATAAATATGGCCAATTGTATACTTTGGAATAATAACCTGTCAAACAGTCCGGAAATAAATTCCGGTTCAAGTATCAACAGAACGGGGTGGACGGCCACTGCTTCACTGAACAATGTAAACGCATGGCGAGGTATCGATGGAGATGCGTCAACACGATGGGATACAGGCATCCCTCAGTCCGCAGGACAATGGTATTCAGTAGATATGAAGTCAAATAATACGTTCAATAAAATAATTCTGGATGATTCGCAAAGTCCATATGATTATCCAATCGGTTATAGTGTTTATGTATCCACCGATGGAACAAATTGGGGCAGCCCGGTAAAATCCGGAAGTGCTAGTTCGGCAATAGCTGTAATAAATTTTCCTACCCAATTTGCACGCTATATCAAAATTATTCAAACCGGAAGTTCCGATACATGGTGGTGGTCTATCAATGAGTTTTATGTTTTAAATAGCGCAACAACCGAGCCGGTTACAGCTATAAGAGTATTTCCTACTTCGCTCAATTTAATATTAAGTTCTGGTTCACAATTAACCGATACTATTTCACCAAACGATGCAAGCAATATAGCGATAAGTTGGTCTTCGAGCAACACTGGTGTTGCAACAGTTAATTCCAGCGGGATGGTAAGTCCTGTCTCAATAGGTAAAGCTTTGATCACCGTAACCGCCCTTGATGGAGGCGAAACAGCCACCTCGTTAGTAACTGTTTATGAGCCTGTTTCCACCATATCTCTACTTCCTGCAAGTTTGGATCTTAAGGTTGATTCTATCATACAATTAATGCCGACCATTTTACCTGTAAATGCAACTTTTAATTTTGTCACCTGGAATTCGAGCAATTGGGCTGTTGCAACGGTTTCACCCAATGGATTGGTTACCGGGGTTGACACAGGAATGGCCACTATAACGGTAAAGACTTCCGATGGCAATAAAACAGCTACAACTATTCTATATGTTATCAATAACACAACAGGGATAAGCGAAATAAATGGTGAAAAAATGACTTTTAGGATTATTCCAAACCCGGTTCATGGTGATGCCTTTTTCGAATATAGTGTTGAAAAAGAAACAGATGTTACAATCAGCATTTATTCTGTGAATGGAGCATTGATAAAATCGGAAGATCAAAGTTTGCTTACCGGTCAACACATCATTAGCATGAACTTGGATAAACTTAATGCAGGAATTTATTTTGTAAGATTTTCAACCAATGAATATACCGTTACTACTAAACTGATTGTCAGATAAAAACATCCCGGCTCTAAAGAAAAAGAATGTGGCTGTGGTCATAAATTCTCTATGGTTGTCGTATCACTTTCCTTCGGAGGGCAAGTTGTTTAATTTAAGGGATTGGGTTCTTTTTATAATCGACATCTTCAAATTTAGAGGATATTGCTGAGGTTAGGGGAGATGTAATAAACATATGAATTTAATTCTATGCTCTAAGGCTAGCTAAAAAAAATAGCTGGCTAGAGCAATAGTGGATTGTAATTTAAGCTACAATTGTAAAGGTTAAAAAAGAACGTATCAAAAAACAAATCTTATTTTGATCCCTAAAACTTTAAAATATGATTAACTAAAGCTTCAAGTATTAATTTTTATATATTAGTATATCAATATATTGATGTAATTTGAGTAGATATTAAAGACAACTTTTAAGATTTTCTTTGTGTCTTTCATTATGACATCCTTGATTTTATTTGGTTACAAAATAACCTGAATTGAAAAGAATTGCTTTTTAATTAAAAAACAAATATTTTCATAAAAAATCCGTCTTATGAAAAAGTTGAGTCTTTTATTCCTTTTAATAATTGCTAATCAGGTACATATTGTATCACAACCTGCAATTATTTATAAAGACAAAACTTCGCTGATTGAAAGTCGGGTTGAGGATCTTCTCGATAGGATGACGGTGGAGGAAAAGATATTACAACTCAACCAGCAAACACTTGGAGATAACCCGAATGACAAAAATTATAAAAAGCCAGCATTTCCTTTGGAAATCGGTTCTCTTCTTTATTTCGGCATTGATCCGGTTTATCGAAATACCATTCAGAAAAAAGCCATGGAAGAAACCCGGCTGGGAATTCCTATCCTGTTCGCCTATGATGTGATCCATGGATTACGCACTATCTATCCGATATCGCTTGCACAGGGATGCTCATGGGACACTGCAATTGTAAGAAAGGCCTGTGCGATGGCTGCCAAAGAAACAAAACTTTCTGGTATTGACTGGACCTTTTCACCAATGATTGATGTAGCTCGCGATCCCAGATGGGGACGTGTAGCTGAAGGCTATGGAGAGGATCCGTTTACAAATGCTATGTTCGGGGTAGCATCTGTTAAAGGCTATCAGGGTAATAAACTAAGTGATCCCTACTCCATTGCTGCATGCCTGAAGCACTACCTAGCCTATGGGTTATCTGAAGGCGGACGTGATTATCGTTATACCGATTTATCCTCACAGGCTTTATGGGAAACCTACATCGTACCTTTCCAGGCTGGTGTGGAAGCCGGTGCAGCAACCCTGATGAGCGGCTACAATGATATCAATGGTATTCCGGCCTCGGCAAATCGATATACACTCACCGAAATTTTAAAAGACCGATGGAACTTTGAAGGCTTTGTTATATCCGATTGGTATTCTATAGAAAATCTTATAAGGCAGGGAGTTGCCAAAGATCGAAAAGAGGCTGGATTGAAGGCCATTATGGGCGGTGTCGACATAGATATGGCGGATGATATATACGGGCAGGAACTGATGCACCTGATTGCTGAAAAACAAGTACCCATGTCGAGGGTTGATGATGCTGTGAGAAGAATACTGCTTTTAAAGTTCAGGCTTGGACTGTTTGATAATCCATATACACCCATTGTAGAACAACGTTATCTACTGTCCCAAAGTAAAGCAATAGCGCTGCAGTTAGCCACTGAATCAATGGTGTTGCTTAAAAACAACCAGCATATACTACCATTGGGAGCAGGCATCAAAGTTGTTGCACTGGTTGGTCCATTTGCTAAAAACCAGCAAGATATGCTGGGTAGCTGGTCTTTTCATGGTTTGGCAACAGATGTATTAACCATTGCAGATGGCCTTGAAAAAGAATTAGGGCACAGGATACAATTTAATTATGCCAAAGGATGCGAATTTGATGGAACTGATGAAAGTGGCTTTGCCGAGGCTATAGCCGTCGCACAAAAATCAGATTTGATTGTGGTTTGTCTTGGTGAAAAGAAAAACTGGAGCGGAGAAAATGCATCAAGGTCTTCTATTGCATTGCCTGCCATCCAGGAAAAGCTGGTGCAGGAATTAAAGAAAACGGGTAAACCGCTGGTACTCGTTTTAAGCAACGGACGCCCGCTGGAACTGATGCATTTGGAGCCGATGGCTGATGCAATTATAGAAATATGGCAACCAGGTATTATGGGTGCTGAAGCACTTGCATCTATTTTATCCGGTCGTGTCAGTCCTTCTGGCAAACTGGATATTACTTTCCCTTTAACCACCGGGCAAATTCCGATATATTACTGTATGCGTCCAAATGGGAGCACCTACGGGATAGAATATCAGGATATTCCGGCAGGGCCTTTATACTGGTTTGGTTACGGACTTAGTTATGCTGATCTTAAGTATGGAGTCATTCAACTATCGGACACTATAATTAATAAAAATCAAAAGCTGGTTGCAACCATTGAAGTTACCAATACCGGTCCTGTAAATGCCAAAGAGGCAGTTCTATGGTATATTAGTGCACCACCAGGTTCAATATCCCGACCTGTGAAAGAACTTAAACATTTTGAAAAGAAAGAAATCAAAGTTGGCAATAAAACTGTTTATAACTTTGAACTTGAGCCATTGCGGGACCTGAGTTTTCCTGATGCAGATGGCAGACGGCATTTGGAAGCGGGAGAATATATTTTGATGGCTGGTGAGCAGAAAATAAAATTTGAATTGAAAGATCAATAACAGTTCTACAAAAAAAAATGGGTGGGTATAAATCAGAATTATCTAAAAGGGGCTAGGGGAGATGTTCCCAATAAATACCGCCCTTTGCTTAATAACGTTTTCAAGAGATGCCTGAAAATAAAATATTGCCGACTCATTTGAATTCGAATTGGACGGATCGGGATTTTTTAGCACAGCGATATGAAAAAACTCGTAAGGCGATGTAATTTGCTATAAAACCAAGTTTATTATTATGTTAAATAGAATCCTCGAACCCTAATATCGACAGGGGTTATCTTTTCTACAATTCTACTTGTAAAAATATTAATCTAATTCTATTCTGCTCGCTAGCCAGAAATAAATGCAGGCTGGAACAGGAGTGAATCGCTATTAATATCAGAGCTGTCTTGATTATTTGAGAGACCATGTCAAAAAAGAGATCTTATTAAATTATCGAAAAGTACAAAATACGATTAACTAAAACTTTAAGTGCAAATTTATATATATCTGTATATCAATGTATTACGTTCCACGTGGAACATATTGACTCACAATGTTTTATAGATAGAATTCAGCCCATTCTATCACGAGCGTAAGCCAGAAAAAAATGCGGGCCGGAGCTTGACCTGTGAAATAAATTCAAATCTTTATCTTTAGGCATGTATTTTACTTATGTGCTACATAGTGAAAAAGACGGTAAACTTTATACCGGATATACCAAAGATTTGAATTTAAGATTTGAGCAGCACCAAAAAGGTCAGGTAGAATCCACAAAGAATCGTAGGCCATTAAAGCTCATTTATTATGAAGCATGCCTTACACAGGAAGATGCTCTTCATAGGGAGAAGTATTTAAAGACTTATTATGGCAAAATGTTTCTGAAGAACCGGCTCAAATCTTATTTCACAGGTCAGGAGTGAATTGACAATTGTTAGGAAAATCCAAAAGAGGCTTGCCTTTTGCTTTTGTGATTTTACTTGCAATTGGCAAGAGCGGGCTGAAGCATATTTTTTTCTTGATTTTTTGGTTCTTTTGTATCAAGACAAAAGAACAAGAAATAATCTCTTAAACTAAAGCAAGCAAGTGTATTACAAACTGAGCGACGCAGGAGCGAATTTGTAAATACTCTTGCGGGTAGATGACAAAATATCAAATCCTTAACGAGTTAAGCTCAATAGAACTCTTACTGTGCGAGGGCAAAAACCTATTATGCGTGCGGTTGGTGCAGAGGCTGTGGATGCGCCGAACAAATTTCTTTTGTATTTTTCTTCACAAAAGAAATTTTTCAAGCATTTGCGGCGGCTCCCGACAATTGTCGGGACAGGCTGCGCGGCAATTTAATATAGTGCAAATTATACGACTAGAACCGAAAAGCCCAAATTATAGATTCTTGAAAAGTTAGCATCAAATATTCCAATAAGATGATTCCAGGACGCGATGTACTATTTAATATAATATGAATCCGCTTCTTAGCGGATCACGAGCACAATTAAAAATTTTAAAAACTGCGAGTAATTATACCTGACAAATTACTTCGTGCGTGAGCAGAAAATTTGCGTTAACGATTCAGGATTGGATTATTTATCAGGTTTGTGATGAACGTTCAGGAAAAGGCCCGAATTGCGAAGCAATCACGAACACAATAAAAAGTTAACACGGGGGGAGTAAAATTTGCTTTAACATAAAAACTGTAACGTTCTCAGACTGCGTCTTAGAACTGTTTTTATGTTAACCAGCAAGCTGGGCGCAAATTTTCTATATTTGTCGTATAATGTTAATGCATTATGTTAATATTGCTTTGGTGTTATAGGATAAAAGCGTTATATTCCAAAAAGGATTCACAAAAACACATCATTTCTTGCGCGAAGGGATTTGTTCAATAAATGAAGATAAGTAAACACGCTTTTTGCGGAGGAACGGAGCAAAATGGGTGTGAAATTATAAACCTTCAAGGATATTTCCAAAAGACCTAGTGATAATATATTTTTATTTCTAAATGATTTTATCATATTTTTACTTTTTATCATTTATTTTGAAGAAACTTACTTGTAATGAAACTTACACAGCAAGACATAGGTGGAGAAATTATTTCCATTATTACTAAAGGGATGTATTCTGACCCAAAGGATGCTTTGAGAGAATATATTCAAAATGGTATAGATGCAAAAGCAGAAAAAATAGATATTAAAATCAGACCAGATCGCATCGTTATTAGAGATAACGGAGACGGCATGGATAAAGTAAAAATGAGAAAGTCCATAAGAGTAGGAATGTCTGATAAAAATCCTGGTAAGAATATTGGATTTATGGGAATCGGTTTATATAGTTCTTTTCACCTATGCGATAAACTTATTATAATTTCAAAAATTGATGCTGAAATACCAAATAAACTCGAATTTGATTTTAAATCAATGAGAGACATACTACAAAGCCAAAAAAATAAAAGAATAGAGGAAGATTCCGAAGATCAGATTGCACTGTTATCCCTTTTAGAAAAGCATATATTTTTTTCTGAGTTATCAAATGAAGATTTGCCCTCAAAGGGCACAAGAGTAGAAATGATAAATTTGGGATCAAATTTTTTCCAATCATTGACAAAAATAGATGAAGTTTCAGAATATCTTGAATCAGTTATTCCCTTACCTTTTGATCCAGAGTTCTCTTATGGTAAAATAATTGAAGATAAAATACAAGAATTTTGCATAGCCCATAAATCATTTTATAAATTAATTGATTTAAATCTAGATGTTAATGGAATCGAAAGACAATTATTTAGACCATATAAAGATGCTGATTTTAAAAAATTAGGGCCATTATATCCATTTTTTAAGGAAATGAATGATCCTGAAGATGGCTTTTTGGGAATTACTTGGGGTTGTCTGAATAAAGATACTGCGGTAATTAAAAATGAGAAGGTCAGAGGTTTTTTGATTAAAAAGAATGGTTTTACAATTGGTAATAGAAGTGATGTACTTCCAAGATTTAATTCAGCAAAATTCTTTAATAGGTATGTTGGCGAGTTTATCGTTTTACATCCGAAATTATTGCCGAATGGTCCAAGATCAGATTTTGAATTTTCTCCATTAAGGACTAAACTATACGCAAGTATAGAAAGCATCGCTACAGGTTTTTATAATAAAGAAGCAAATATTTATCAAGAAGAAGAGAGAGCTGAAAAAGATTTAGATGACGCTATTAATTATTACAAGGAAATACGCTCAAATTTAGAATTCTTCGAGAAAAATGGAGATAAACTATTAGAATTTCACCGCAAATTAACAATGATATGTGAAGATTTTCAGAAAAAAGTAGATACGAGCTGGAAAATCCGCGATAGTAGAAAAGAAGATGCTAATGATATTATTATAAAAATTAAATCTTTAATCCAAGAAATACAGGATCTTATAAGTCAGAAGAAAAAAAAGAAAACAAAAAAAAGTTCTAAATCAATTATTACTGATTTAGTTTCTGCACCTGATGTATCACAAACAACCAAATCAGAACCTATTCCTGATGATTTAGTTCAACTAATAGAGTTAATTGGTTTAAATATCAATAATGAACTTAAAGTTATATTAAACTTATTAGATGAAAAATATATTCAAAGTAAAGCAAAGAACGAAGAAGATTATATACACACTCTTTTACAATTAAGAAAAGACATAGAAGAATTATTCGAAGAATGAAAAAAAAAGATCAATTTTGTTACACCGATCATGCAAGAAAAGAAGTTATTAGAAAACATTGGTGTAAAGAACAAATAAAGATACTTCACTCCACATTAGGGAAAAAGCTAATTTATCTTGGATTGCCCGGAATTGAGGGGCTTGACATATTAGAGTGGATTGATTATTTAGAAAAAGTTATTGTATTTCAATGCAGTGAATATAAAAATTCAAAAAACAAAACTGAGCAATTTGATTTTGTGCACCTTACAGAATTACTAGAAAATTTAGATAAGAGTGAAAAGATAAAAACTTATGCACTTTTCAGGGGATTCATTGAAGATATTGTAATTGGGGGATTTGATGAAAACGGAGGTGTATTTGATATAAAGGATTTCGTAACAGTTTATAATTTGGATTTTTGTAATGGATTAACAACACCCAGAAATACTAGGGATCTAAAAGGCAACATTATTAGTTATTTTAAAATAGATGTTATTAAAAAACTTGTTCAATATCAAAATGAGTTATGTGAACAATGTAATGGGAAACACTTTATTTTTTACATGACTGTCCATTCCAACTTTTTAGAGAGCAATATGGATGAAATTGATTCACAAGAGATTACGCTATTTAGGAAAAAATTCAAATCTGTAACTAAAGGTAAAAATACTCTAGCTGTAAGGGATTTGAAAGCTTACACATATTTTAAATTAGCAGAAATATTTAAAGAAAATTCATTCCATTTTGAATTTCTACCACCAATTTTTTATCAAGGATCTGAATATCCAAATAGAGAAAAAGGTGGTAAACTTGAAAACCACTGGATGCTCACTTTTACCATATTAGGAACAAAAAACACAACTAAAAATGATGTATATCAGCAAGATATGAAAAAGTATTTAGAAGACAAGTTCGTTTTTGCAAGCAACACTAAGTTCCAATTATTCAACGATGCACACTTCCCATTTAGTGAAAATGACTACACCCCTTCTGCCAAGGAATTGTTAATAAATAGTTATATATTTAAGAACTACTGGTTACCCTTAAATTATGACAAATAAGAAAATTCTATTTATTGAACCTGAATTTCCAATTCCAGCTAAGAGTAAAAATCACTCGTATTTTTTACCAATAGGCTTATTAAAACTTGCCTCTTATTATAGACGAAAAGGTGCTGTAATTCAATTAATTCGAGGCAATAAGTCCGCAGATTTTTATCCGGACAAAATACTAGTTACTTCTCTATTTACATATTGGTCTTCTTATATTAAAAATGCTGTTACCTATTATAAAAATTTATATCCAAAAGCAATAATTGAGGTTGGTGGTATATATGCATCATTAATGCCTGAACATTGTAAAAACTATACTGGTTGTGATAAAGTATTTATTGGTCAACACAAATCTGCCGATAGATGCAAACCGGCATATGATTTAGTAGAAGTGGATTATCAGATTATTCATGGTATGCGAGGTTGCACAAGAACATGTTCATTTTGTGGCATCTGGAAATTAGAGAAAAAGTATTTTAAAAATGCAGCCCAAATAAAGAATGAAATTAATTCAAATAAACTAGTTTTTTACGATAATAATTTTTTAGCGAATCCAGATATTGAGAATATCCTCAAGATGCTTGCAAATACAACCCATAATGATAAAGTTATACATTGCGATTGCCAAAGTGGTTTTGATGGAAGAATTCTTGAAAACAAACCTCATTTAGCAAAAATGCTAAAAATGGCTCGTTTTTCTAATATCAGAATTGCGTGGGATTTTAGTTATGAGCAATATCAGCGAGTCTATGAATGGATATTATTGCTTAAGAATGCCGGATATAATGATCGAAACATCTTTGTTTTTATGATATATAATTGGGATTACGATTTTGACTATATGGAATTAAAAAGAGAAAAATGTTTTGAATGGAAAACTCAAATAGCAGATTGTCGATTTAGACCGCTAAATGTGACATATGATAATTATTCTAGTATTATTCTGAATCAAAACGTAAGTGATTATTATATTCATCCAAATTGGTCTGATTACGAAGTGAAACTATTTAGAAATAATGTGAGGAAGCATAATATTTGTATTCGTTACAAAATTCCTTGGGATTCTTATTCAAGAAAGCTTGAAACCAAATATGCAAGACATAAAAAAGTTATTTAAAGTTAATTGTTATGAAAATTATTGGTAAGATTCATCCCGCAAGAGATCCTGAAGCTGAATATTTTATCACAACCGATCAGTTAGGAGATGTATTTCTATCGACCGGAACTCTTAATTCTAATATGCCCTTAGATTTTAGATCCAAGGGTTTATCTAAGAAAGAGATTTTAAAACGAGCTAAAGAAGTTGTTGATTCAAGGGAATTTAAAGCTGGTTCTATCTAGTGCACAAGCCAGAAAAAAATGCCATGCCTTCATTTCATTACGGCAGGCAGGCGGGCCAGAGCTAAAGTATTTAGCTAATATTCTTCGGGACAGGCCTATAAAAAATTTGGAGAATCACCGCCAATAGCGGGATTGTTCGACTAAGAAATTTCAATGCACTTCGTGGGTGAAATTTAAGTCTCACGAATAAATCTTTGCGAAGGCTCATAGCGGTGGGTTTCGAGTTCCGCGGAAGTGCAACGTCAGCGGAACGACAAGCAGAGCCGAGCAATTAGATTTATCCAAATTTTTTATCAGCCTTGATTTTTTGGTTCTTTTGTATCAAGACAAAAGAACAAGAAATAAACTCTTAATCCATAGAGAGCAAGTGTATTGCAAACTGAGCGACGCAGGAGCGAATTTGTGAATACTCTTGCGGTTAGATGGAAATAATTAATCCTAAAGCAGTTAAGATTAATAGAACTTATACTGTGCGAGGGCAAAAACACTTATGGCGTGCGGTTGGTGCAGAGGCTGTGGATGCGCCAAACAAATTTCTTTTGTATTTTTCCTCACAAAAGAAATTTTTCAAGCATTTGCGCCGGCCGCGCGGCAATTTAATATAATGTCGAATTATACGACAAGAACCGTGGAGCTCAAAATTAAGATTCTTGAATAGTTAGCTTCAACTATTCCAAAAAGATAATTCCAAGACGAGAAGTACTATTTAATATAATATGAATTATACTTGACAAAAGGCATTGCGCGCAGGCAGAAAATTTGCGTTAATGATTCAGAAATGGATTATTTGTAAAGTTTGTAGAGAACTATGCGGAAAAGGCTCGAAAATTTGCTTTAACATAATTTCATTACCGTACTCAGAACAACCCCGCATTTTGCGGGGTCGTCTTAGTACTGAAATTATGTTAACCGCGAGCGGTCGCAAATTTTCTATATTTGTCGTATAATTAATATTATGTTAAGTAGAATAAATTTAAACTTATTTAGATCCTTCTCAAAGAATTGACTTCTTCCCACTTTAATTTAAGGCAAGCAGATTCGATTAATGATAACCGCAATCGCAGGCCGTTACAAAGTATGGATTGTATTGCCGTGCAATACGAAAAAGCCATTCACTGATTTCCAGTGCATCGCTGTTTGTGTTCCTAATACACATATCACCGAACCCTTCAATTACAATCATTTGGTATTGTTCATTATCAGAGTCAAAATAATATGCATAAAAAGAATTTTGCCCATAATCATTACAAACAGCTTGATCAGTAATGATAGTAGAATTTAATAAACCGAAAATTTTATTTTTCATTAAATCCAGAGTATCCGGATTAAGGATTCCATATAAGGTATCTGTCAGGTAATAATTAAATTCCAAATCAGCTTTCGGATAAAAAGAATTATTTATTGGAGGATATTCTTCTCCTACTAGACGTATTGTTGGATTCCATTGAATCAAGTTATAACCTCTAATATTCCCTTTTTCATCAATAAAGAAACCAAAATGAGAATCTGACCAGACATAATTTTCATAATTTTGCTGAAACAAAACAGTTACCGGTTCTTTTGCCAGGGTCTTGAATTTGATTGTTGCCCCGTATCCGATATAACCCGAGGTGTTTTTAATATAGCCCCTTGCATAATAGATCGCATTATCTTTCAGTTGGGGCATAAATATACTATATACATGCGGAACCGAATTGGGAGTTCTCAAATATGAAACCGAATCAGCCAGGGTTGGCAAGCCTGATAAGTTCCAACAAACGCCAAATTCTTTAATAGTAGTATCAGAAGTATTTTCCAAAAAAACATTACAGGTAGCGACTGTATACCCCACCCTGACAACTCCCATTGTTGTTATTAGCAGAATATTGGATGAACTATTTTCTTTCTTACAGCCAAGAAAAAACACTGCCAAAAGTCCCAATAATATAAAATTCTGTCTCATAACATGTTTAGATTAAGTAAACGCAAATTAATCTAAATTTTTTAAAGCTTTATATACAGGTAACTTAAAAAATATCAAGGCGTTAAAAAATTTGATGATTAATGCTATTAACCTTAATAAATAAAAAAAGAGGAGAAATTTCTTCCTCCTCTTTTTTTTATCATTTAAAAAAAATTATAATGCCTGAATCTCTTTATCAATAGCTTCTTTCTTATCGGTCATTTTCAACCGTATATAAATGGTTCTCAGAGTTTTCATCGTTCCGTCATCTGTGGGCTTTAATTCGTGGGCTTTTTCCATGTACGGAATTGCTTTTGAAAGTTCAGTATCTGCAGCTTCTTGCGCAGCTTCATAATCTTTTTGATTCTTTACATCAATTTTAGCAGCATCTTCATACATTTTAGCCGCTTTATTGAAATGATCTACCCCAATATTGTAATAGGCTTCATAATAGTTTGGATCCAGATCTATACACCTTTTATAGGTGTCCTCTGCCTTCTCATTATTTCCCATTTTATCATACAAAGTTCCTTCTGCAAAAATAAAAGAAACATTTTTAGGATCATTTTGTTGAGCAACACTAAGATAGTTTAGTGCTTTTTCCGATTCTCCCTTGGTTAAAAAATAATTAATGAGTTCGACCTGAACTCCCTGATCGTTTGGAAAACGTTTGAAGCCTTCTTCCAAAACTTTAACACCAGTTATAGAATCCCCCTTTTGAACATAACTTTGTTCCAGCAATACATATAGATTTGGTTCAGGATGATTGTATTTTTTTGCCAATTCAAAGAATTTTATTGCATCATCGGCACGTTTTGCATTATAAGCTGACAGACCAGCATTATATAAAGCAAATGTATCAACATAGCCTCCCATTACAGACTGTTCATTAATTAATGAAATAGAAGAAAAAGCATTAAACGCTTCATTGTAATCTTTTTTCACAAAAAGCTCTTCTCCCAATATTTCAAAATTTCTCTTTAAACGGGTAAAATCTTCTTTCAGGGCTTTTTTGGATTTATTCTCTACATCTAGTTTCTGAGCTTTATCAAGAGCTTTTAGTGCTTCCGGTATCGGATTTTCGTATAGCGGTTTGGTTACTTCATATGAATCCAAAACACCATCTTTAATAATGACATTTACACGATCATATACATACTGCTCAAATACATTTGCACTCTCTTGCCATGTTTTGGGTTCTTTTGGCACTCCGTAACCTTTTTCTACAATAACCTTTAGTGTTCCTTTTAAAAGGAAGTTACGATCAACCTCAAAAGCATCCATAAGAGCTTCAGCCCTGTTGATCCAAAATTTTGGCTTTGCGGTTTGGACGGAATCCGTGATGCTCGCATCACTTTTTTTAAGTTTCTTCTCAATTACACTATAGTTTTCCACAGGTGTCCCAGGCGTAACCTGAGCTTTACCCGTACTTCCGATAGCGAGTAAAATAAGGACAAGAATAAATATTGATTTGTTCATTTTTATATAATTTATTGATTCTTAGTACATTATAAAGAAGCCATGATAACATGGCTTCGCAAATTTAATAAAAGTGTTTAGATTTAAAATTAAACTAAAAATAAATTGTTTAATCCACATCATTTTCTGTTACCTCCGGAGTAATTTCCTCAATATTTTCATCCAGTTCCGGGCTCTTTACTACACTTGTAACAGCAGCAATTGTATCACTTTCTCTCAGGTTGATTAGTCGAACACCTTGGGTAGCACGACCAGTAACCCTTATTTTACCAACTTCAAGTCGAATTGTAATTCCCGAACGATTGATAATCATGACATCATCGTTTTCTGTGACCGACTTAATAGAGATAAGATCACCCGTTTTTTCAGTAATATTAATTGTCTTAACGCCTTTCCCACCCCTGTTTGTTATCCGGTAATCCTCAAGATCAGTGCGTTTTCCAAAACCTTTTTCCGAAACAACCATAATCGTTGTTTCTTTATTTTCAGGTTCAACGCAAATCATCCCAATTACTTCATCTTTAGCACTGCCAAGACGGATACCCCTCACTCCGGAAGCAGTCCGACCAACCACCCTGACGGTTTTTTCCGGAAACCGGATGGCTTTGCCTGATTTAATAGCCAATACCAAATGATTATTCCCATTCGTCAATCGTGCTTCCAAGAGGCAGTCGCCTTCACGAACCGATATTGCAAGTATCCCATTTTGCCTTGGCCGTGAATATGCTTCCAGAGACGTTTTTTTAATTACTCCTTTATTGGTAGCGAGTACAATATAATTATTGTTAAGATATTCACTATCAGTAAGATTCTTAACATTAATAAAAGCTTTAACTTTATCTTCTCCTTCTATATTAATAATATTCTGAATAGCCCTTCCTTTTGAAGTGCGGGTTCCTTCCGGAATTTCATAAACCTTGAGCCAAAAGCACTTACCTTTTTCAGTAAAAAATAACATGTGATTATGCATCGTTGCATGGAACATGTATTCAAGGAAATCCTCATCCCGGGTATCGCTGCCTTTGCTTCCTATGCCTCCTCTATGTTGAGTTCTGAATTCACTTAGCGGAGTACGTTTGATGTAACCTAAATGGGATATTGTAATGAGCATGTCATCATCCGCATAAAAATCTTCCGCATTGAATTCCCCTTCATCAGGAACTATATCAGTACGCCTCTCATCGCCAAATTTCTGTTTTATTTCAGAGGTTTCATCTTTTATAATTTTCATCCTTATCGGTTCGCTGGCTAATATTTCCCTCAATGATTCAATGTATTTCATCAACTCATCGTATTCCAGTTTTAATTTTTCAATTTCAAGTCCGGTTAATCTCTGCAAACGCATTTCCAAAATTGCCTTGGCTTGCAGATCACTCAGATTAAACCTGGCCATTAAACCATCATGGGCTTCATCGGGTGTTTTAGATGATCTTATAAGATGGATTACTTCATCAATATTATCGACTGCAATGATCAATCCTTCTAAAATGTGCGCCTTTTTCTCTGACTGTTCCAGATCGTATTGTGTACGACGAATGACCACTTCATGGCGGTGTTCAACGAAGTATTTTATGAGCTGTTGCAGATTAAGCATCCTGGGACGACCTTTGACCAGGGCAATATTGTTTATATTAAAACTTGTTTGTAGTTGTGAGTATTTAAATAACTTATTGAGTACAACTGCCGATTGGGCCTCTTTTTTAAGGATAATTACAATCCGAAGACCATTCCTGTCCGACTCGTCATTGATATACGAAATCCCTTCCAATTTCTTTTCATTGATCATCTCGGCAATTTTCTTGATCATTTCCGCCTTATTGACCTGGTAAGGTATTTCTGTAATTATAATTTTTTCACGACCACTGGATGTTATTTCGATCTCTGTTTTAGAACGAAGTACAATTCTTCCCCGACCTGTTTCAAATGCTTCTTTAATACCACTTATTCCATAAATAGTGCCTCCTGTAGGAAAATCAGGAGCCTTTATGTATTGCATTAATCCTTCAATTGTAATTTCACTATTATCGATATAAGCCATGACCGCGTCACAAACTTCACTAAGATTGTGTGGGGCCATATTTGTTGCCATACCAACTGCAATACCGGATGCACCATTAACAAGCAGGTTCGGAATACGTGTTGGCAGAACAGTTGGTTCTTCCAGCGTATCGTCAAAATTCAGTTGAAAATCAACTGTGTTTTTATCGATGTCCGATAAGGTTTCTTCTGCAATCTTTTGTAGCCGGGCTTCAGTATATCGCATTGCGGCTGGGCTATCACCATCCATAGACCCGAAATTACCTTGTCCGTCCACCAGAGGATAGCGCAACGACCATTCCTGTGCCATGCGAACCATTGCATCATAAACTGAAGTATCACCGTGAGGGTGATATTTACCCAGCACCTCTCCCACTATTCTTGCAGATTTTTTATAGGCACGGTTTGAAAGGACCCCCAATTCTGACATCCCAAACAAAACTCTTCTGTGCACAGGTTTCAGTCCATCTCGTACATCGGGAAGCGCCCTGGATACTATAACTGACATCGAATAATCGATGTAGGCCGACTTCATCTCCTCCTCAATATTGATCTTAATTATTTTTTCACCTTCAGCCATATTATACGTATACTATTTTGTGGAAAAATTATATTAAATTTATTAGTAAATGAATTTGCTAAAGTAGATATTTATGGCGGCAATACGCCAAAAATATGAGTGTAATTATCAACAAAAACTGTTGATTAAACGTTGTTATTATTAGTATCTTTGCAAGAACCAAAGCATTTCAAATTTTCAAATAAGAATGGTTAACTTATGGATGCAAAATTTTCACAAAGAATTAAAGATGTTCTTTCCTACAGTAAGGAAGAAGCTATACGATTGGGGAATACTGAAATAGGGCCTGAACACCTGTTTCTGGGAATTTTACGGGAAGGTGAAGGTATTGCTATTGACGTATTGGTGACTCTTGGTGCAAATCTATATGAACTAAGGAAGGACGTTGAAGGAACTCTTAATCCCTCCGGCCCTATTAAAATTAGTAGTTCAGAAAATATTCCACTGTTAAAATCATCTGAAAGAATTCTCAAATTGGTATACCTCGAAGCAAAGTCGCTAAATAAAACGACAATTGATACTGGTCATTTGCTTTTGGCTATTTTGAAGGATGAAAATGGAGTTGTTACCAAGGTTTTGCAAAGTCATAGCATTCTCTATGATAAGGTTCGTCGCGAGCTTGAAAAAGAATCGCAGGAATCTCTTGAAAAATCAGAACCAAGGGCTGAGTTTCCGGGTGATGAAGATGAGCCTGGCAGTACATTTGGTCCGATAAAGCCAGGAGGTCAGGAACAATCATCAAAGTCAAGTTCCGAAACACCTGTACTGGATAATTTTGGGATTGACCTTACAAAGGCTGCCGAAGAAGATAAGCTGGATCCTATTGTTGGCAGGGAAAAAGAAATTGAACGTCTTGCGCAAATTCTTAGTCGACGCAAAAAAAATAACCCGATATTAATTGGAGAACCTGGCGTAGGAAAGTCTGCTATTGCTGAAGGTCTTGCTATGCGTATTATACAACGCAAAGTTTCACGCGTACTTTTTGGTAAGCGAGTAGTAACACTCGATCTTGCTTCCATAGTTGCCGGTACTAAATATCGCGGACAGTTTGAAGAGCGTATGAAGGCAATATTGAACGAACTTCAGAAAACCTCGGATGTAATTCTGTTTATTGATGAAATACATACCATCGTTGGCGCTGGAGGTGCAACTGGTTCACTCGATGCTGCAAATATGTTAAAACCCGCCCTTGCCCGTGGAGATATTCAATGTATTGGAGCAACGACTCTGGATGAGTACCGTCAGCATATTGAAAAGGACGGTGCCCTCGAACGTAGATTCCAGAAAATAATGATCGAGCCCACCACTGAGGATGAAACAGTCGAAATATTAAACAATATTAAAGAACGGTACGAAGATCACCACAATGTTATTTATACGCCCGAGGCTATTAAAGCTTGTGTTAAACTTACAAACCGCTATATTACCGATCGGCATTTACCCGATAAGGCAATTGATGCAATGGATGAATCCGGATCGCGGGTTCATATCACCAATATTGTTGTACCGGAAGATATTCTGAGTCTCGAAAAAAAGGTGGAAGACGCCAAAAAAGAAAAAATCCGTGCTGTAAAAAATCAGAATTTCGAAAAAGCAGCAAGTTTTCGGGATAAAGAAAAAGAATATATTGAAATGCTGGAGGAAGAAAAACTCCGCTGGGAAAAAGAACTTGCCAGAAACAGAGAAGTTGTTGACGAACATAAGGTAGCCGAAGTTGTAGCTATGATGACAGGCATTCCTGTTCAACGTATTGCTCAGGCTGAAGGATTGCGGCTTCTTAAAATGATGGACGAAATTCAAACCAGTGTTATTGGTCAGCAGGAAGCTATTTCAAAAGTTGTTAAATCAATACAGCGAAATCGTGCAGGGTTAAAAGATCCGAATAAACCAATCGGTACATTTATATTTCTTGGTCCAACCGGTGTTGGTAAAACTCAACTTGCCAAAGTACTTGCACAATATCTCTTCGATTCTACCGATAACCTGATACGGGTCGATATGAGTGAGTATATGGAAAAATTTTCTGTTTCCAGGCTTGTTGGAGCACCTCCCGGATATATCGGTTACGAAGAAGGAGGACAGCTTACTGAGAAAGTTCGTAGAAAACCATATTCTGTTGTTCTTCTCGATGAAATTGAAAAGGCCCATCCGGATGTTTTCCATTTAATGCTTCAGGTACTGGATGAAGGTCAGCTTACAGATAGTCTGGGACGCAGAATTGATTTCAGAAACACAATTATTATCATGACGTCAAATATCGGAACGCGTCAATTGAAAGATTTCGGTCAAGGTGTGGGTTTCTCGACTAAAACTAAAGAGACCCAATCCAATGATTATGCTAAAAGCGTAATCCACAATGCCTTAAAAAAAGCATTTGCCCCCGAATTTCTTAACCGGATTGATGATGTTGTAATGTTCAACACACTGACAAAAGATGATATATTTAAAATAATTGATATAGAACTGGCTGGTTTATTTAAGAGGATTACCAGTCTGGGTTATCATATTAAACTTTCCACTACCGCAAAAGATTACATTGCTGAAAAGGGTTATGATATCCAGTTTGGAGCCCGGCCTTTGAAACGCGCTATCCAGAAATACCTTGAAGATCCGATGGCTGAAGTAATTATCAAAGCAGATATTAAAGAAGGCGATACTATCAGCGTTGGATTCAGCAAGAAAAAAGAAGAGATAACGATGAAGGTCGTTCCGGCAGGCGCTGAAAGCGATGTTACTGTTGATAATGATGAATAATGATTTTAAACCTTTTTTTCATAATGGGGAGTTAATGACTCCCTTTTTTTTTGCCATAACATTGACTTTATGAATACATAATTAAATTAATACCGGAGTTCTCAACCTATAAAACTTTATTTTGCTGAAAATTAATTGTTTACAAATATATTCGTTTTCAAAATACGTGTTTTGCTTTAATGAATAGTCTGTTATCATAGGGCCCTATAATTATTTACTTAAAAAAAAACCTATGAAACAATTAATATTTGTTATTGCTCTTATTATTTCTGCTCATTGTTTGTTTGGTCAGAATAAAACCATCGCCATCTCAGGAGTTACAAGGAGCTATTTAATACATGTACCGGATAATCTGCCAAACGGGGAAAAGGTTCCTTTGACAATTGCCTTACATCCATTAGGTAGCAATTCATCTTCTTTTGAATCATTAACTGGTTTAAGTATTAAAGCAGATCAAAAAGGTTTTATTGTGGTTTATCCACAGGGAATTGGCGGCTCATGGAATGCAGGAGGTTGCTGTAATCCGGCTGTAACCTCCAATATTGATGATGTGGGTTTTATTTCTACCCTGATTGACACATTGGCCCTTGACTACTCTATCGACACAAATAAAGTGTTTGTTACCGGATGGTCGAACGGCGGAATTATGTGTTATAGACTCGCATCAGAAATATCTTCAAAACTTGCCGGCATCGCACCTGTTGGTGCGCTTTTTATGATGAATCAGAATCTGGCTGACAATCCGGTTCCAATTATCCATTTTCATGCCCTCGATGATCCTTCTGTACCTTTCAATGGAGTGAATGGATACAAATCGGTACCTGATTTGCTGAATGATTGGAAAACTATCAACGGTATTACAGCAGCGGCTGATACATTCCGCAAAGAAGACGGGATTACAGGCATTTTATATCCATCGAACGACAGCACGGCCAATATAATTCTCTATATCAGTCAGACAGGTGGCCATGCCTGGACAATTAACGCCCGATTGGGAACAACCAATAAAATATGGGAATTTTTCGAAACGCAAATTAACAAGGTCGACAAAGTATATGATACCGTCACTGAAGGAACAAGAAGACGGGATTATAAAATTCATATTCCGAACAGATATTTTTCAAATGTTAGTTCGAATGTCAGATACCCTTTGGTAATAGCAGCACATGGTTGGTATCAAAATCCGGACATCATGGAACAGATAACCGGTTTCAGCGCCAAAGCAGATAAAAATAATTTTTTTGTAGCTTACCTTCATTATATGGGGCCACCGCCAAACAATAGCTGGAATTACTTTAAGGATGGCAGTAGACCCGATGATATTGGATATGCTAAAACTGTCATAGATAGTATATTTGCAAAATATCCTGTTGACTCTGCAAAGGTCTTTGCAATAGGGTTTTCAGATGGTTGCGGAATGGTTAACAGACTTTCCATAGAGACTAAAGGATTAATAAAAGCTACAGGAACGGTAGGCGGAATGGTCCCGTTTGAGGACACTATTTTGACAACACCCGTGAGGATGATCCATTTTCACGCCAAAAATGATCCTGCTATTCCCTGGTCGGGTATCAGAAACGGTAGTTTGAATTATTGGTTGAATGTTAACGAATGCGCTGGAAATCCGGATACTTTGATGAATACCCAGGGATATTTTGAAGAACGATGGAAAAACTCGAATGATTCAACATCCGTGATGTTTTTTACATTACCATGGGACCAGCATGCATGGCCAGTCAAAGGAATTAGTAATATTAAACTGTCTGCGACCGATCTGATATGGGAATTTTTTACAACCGGAATTGCGGTAGCTCAAATACCATCAGATCCAACAACTTCAATGAATAATCTTAATACAGATGATGAATCTATGTTGTTTAGACCAAATCCGGCGCATAATGTGATTTATGTTTCAATAAATATGAAAAGAACTGAAAAACTTCATCTGGATGTTATTAATTCATTGGGTCAAACCATTTTAAGTCAGAATATTGCCAATCAGGATTTACAGACTGGTGAATTTTCAATTGATATACGCAAGTTGTCAAAAGGATATTATTTTTTCAAAGTACAGGATGAAAATTATCTGACGACCCGGAAAGTCTTTATTTATTAAGCAAGTTTAAATTTAATAAACCCTGCTGTGGATACATTGATAACATCAATCACAGCGGGGTTTTTATTTATTTATACTGACTTTCTGATCAACGGATTTCTTATCTCCAGAACAGTGAAATTTCTATAGAAATCAAAAATAGTCAGGTCAGAAAACCAATTTTGACATTTTATAGTTACCGAAATTATTATAATCAATCAATAACTTAGAAACTGCACATTTTTTTCAAAATTAATTATTCATTATCATGGTATTCAAAACCATTCTTGTTAATATAGAAGCTATAGTTATCTCTGGTAACCTCTGCATATCCATTGGAAAAACCTTCCATTACCTCATCATACTTGGGCTGAATGACTATTCTGGCCGTACTATCGATAAATCCATATTTCTTTTCGATTTGAACGCTTGCAAAGCCTTCTGAAAATTCACTTATATTATCGAATATAAACGGTGCAATTTCTTTTCCCTCTTTGTTTATAATGCCATACTTGCTTTCATTCTCAACTACTGCTAATCCGTTCGAGAAAGGCATAGCCCAGGTATATTGTACCGGAATTATTTCTTTTCCTGATCTGTCAATATAACCATATTTTCCGCCTATCTCAACGACAGCACTCCCTTCATGAAAATTTGCTGCATCATCGTATTTTGTTTGTATCACCATGTTTCCCATTGTATCAATATATCCATACTTTTTATTAAGGGACACTCTGATTAGCCCTTCATAAAAATTATAATCGAAAGAAGACCCAATTTCGTCGTATTGAATTTTAATTACTTCATTACCGGATTTATCAATAAACCCACACTTATCATTAAGCTTAACCAATAGAAGTCCGGATCTATTAGCATATTCCACGTCATCATATTTATATGGCATCAACTCCTTACCTGTTTTGTCAATGAATGAGCATTTTGATTTTACATATACTCTAGCGACGTCTTTTTCAAATTCCTGAGCAAAGCCAAATTTAAAAGGTATTACTGTCTGCCCTTTTTTGTCAATGAATCCGAATTTATTGTTTAATTCTGCGGCTACCAATCCTTCACTAAAATCCTGCATATCATTCTCATATTGTAATTTTATCACTTCATCCCCTTTATTATTTATGTATCCAGCTTGAATGGGAGATGATTCTGCAACATAAGCCATACCTTCGTGAAAATCCCCTGCAGCACTATACTTGCATTTTGCCACAACATCTCCCTTAATATTAACAAATCCACTATAGTTTAAATCATCAGAAACTCTCGCAATACCCTCATGAACATTGTCAATATACTTGTAACTTAAGGGTACAACCAATTTCCCTGATTTATTTATCAAACCATGCATTTGTTGATCGTCTGTTACAAGGGCATAACCATTTTTAAATCGTTCAACCAGAAAATATTTTGGCTCAATGATTACATTTTTCTTTGCATCACAAAACCCCCAGTTAAAACCCTTGCTGTATGGTATAAGTTCCTGGCAATCAACTAGCTTAAAACATGTTAACAGGATAAAAACAATAATAATTTTTTTCATAGATTAGAATATTAGGTTTATAAAAATTGAAGTTGTGATGAATTAAGATTTCATAAAGAATTACTTGTTAAAAAGTTATTGGTTTGAATTGTAATCATCCGAATGACAAAATAATAAATTTTATGCATATTGTATAATGCAACAGCGATCGGTATCCCAATTTTATCAACAAGGAATATGGGTAAAGCTCTATCGATAAGATTAAGATACTGGACCATTCCGCAAAAAAAATATGTGGTATTGTTGTGAAAGATTGAGAAAGGCTCAAATAAAGAATTTCATTCAATATGAATTTATCTCAAAAAATACGAGGATACCAGAGTTTATAGCCTTACCGAAGAAGTCTTGAAAACACTGTAGATCCTGAATAAAGCAATATATTAAGGAAATTTGTATTTTATCCAGCAAAGTAAGTTGGATAAGAAAATTTTAAGTTTTTACTACCGCTGCGATCAAATCAAATTCTTCCGCTTCAATTACTCTAATATTATAAAACTCGCCAATTCCAAGTGGAACTTCCGACTTAATTAGCACTTCATTGTCTACCTCGGGCGAATCGGCTTCAGTTCTTCCTATATAATATTCACCTTCCCGGCGATCAATAATGGCTTTGAATTTTTTGCCTATTTTTTTTTCATTTACTTCGAGAGAAATTTCTCTTTGAACCTCCATCAGTTGTGATGCTCTTTGTTCTTTTACTACCTCGGGGATAGAATCCTCGAAGTTTTTAGCACCAAATGTATCTTCTTCTTCACTGTATGTGAATACTCCCAGTCGGTCGAACCGGACTTTTTGAACAAATTCAAGTAATTCATCATAAGCACGTTGTGATTCCCCCGGATGGCCTACCATCAAGGTTGTCCTAAGAGTAAGATCGGGAATATCAGATCTTAGCAGGTTCACTAAATCATATGTTTGTCGACTGGTTAGTCCGCGGCGCATATTTTTCAATACAGGATTACTGATGTGCTGAAAGGGTATATCTAAATAATTGCAGATGTTGGACTTATTCTTAATTATTTTAAGAATTTCTTTCGGGAATCCTGCTGGATATGCATAATGCAAACGGATCCACTCAAGGCCTTCAATTTCCGTCAGGCAGTTCAGAACAACTGCTAATTTTTGTTTCTGATAAAGATCAATACCGTAATAGGTCAGATCCTGTGCAATGAGAATGATCTCCTTTACACCACTTTTCACCAGAAAATTTGCTTCCTCAATCACATGTTCAACCGGTTTGGAAATATAATTTCCTCGGATCAGGGGAATAGCGCAGAATGAACATTTCCTGTTACATCCTTCAGAAATTTTGAGATATGCATAGTGACCAGGCGTAGTGAGAATTCGCTCACCCATTAAGTTTTCCTTATAGTTGCATCCAAGACTTTCAATGATTACTTTAAGATCATTGGTGCCAAAATATCGATCTACATCTTTAATTTCTTTTTCAAGTTCCAGCTTATATCGTTGTGAAAGACAACCTATTACAAATAAATTTTGAATATTTCCAAGTTCTTTTGCCTTTACATAATTTAGTATGGTATCGATGGATTCTTCTTTGGCATCCTTAATAAAACCACAAGTATTAATAATGACGGTATCAGCAATTTTCGAATCGGAATCATGAACTACCTGAATACCATTGGCATCGAGTTGCCTTAAAAGATATTCGGAATCAACCTGGTTTTTTGAACAACCCAAGGTGATTACATTTACAAGTTTATGCTTTTTTTGAGTTTTCATTAATTCTAAAAAAGGTATTTAGGCTGTAGGCTGAAGGCTGTTAAAAAACCGTTATAATCTGCTAAATTAAGGAAGGATAATTATTAAAGCTGGATTCTCTCTATTTAATAATTGCACTGAGCCAAATTTTATTCCGACTATTTCTTCCTACAGCCTATCCACCTAAAAAACAAATCCCCGGAATCAACCGGGGACCAATAAATTGTATATTCGTTCAGTTCGACAACAAATATTTTATTTTTTATCTGTAGCCAGCACAATTTTCACATGTTTACTTGCTCCCACCTCAAGAAAATCGACCAGATCCTGAATATTCAGGTTTTGAGCCATCCGCAGTACGATAGTCGGTTCCTGCATTGTTGTGGCAATTGCGCCCAATTCGACAGTATATTGATCGAAAGTTATTTCTCTGTCGTTAAGATATATTTTTTTATCTGCCGTAACTGAAATGGCTACTTGTTCCTTGTTTATACTTTGTGAAGCAGCCGATTTTGGCAAAAGCAGTTTAATAACATTTGGATTAGCCAATGTAGATACAATCAGGAAAAACAACAAAAGAAAAAACATGATATCGTTGAGGGATGACGTACTTACTTCAGCCTGAAACGACTTCGTTCGTCTAAGTTTCATATTTATCGAATTTTATTGATAAATTCAAAAACAGAGTCCTGGAGGTTTAATGAAAACCTATCTATCATCATTTGAAGATAATGGTAAAACGAATAAGCAAGTATTCCAACAATCAAACCTGCGCCGCTACAAACCATCTTTTGATAAAGTCCACCGGCGATGATACCTATGCTGATATTGTCGGTCAGGGAAATACTATAGAAAATTTTTATTACTCCGGAAATCGTTCCAACAAAGCCAAGCATGGGTGCAATACCGGCGATTATTCCGAGATATGAAATATTTTTTTCCATTCGAGCAACTTCAAGGTTGGCTGCCGATTCGATAGAATCTTCAATTTCCTTGATGGGCTTGCCCAGATGTCCAAGTCCCGTTGCAAAAATTCTGCCTATGGATGTTCCGTTATGCTGTGAAAGTTGAATAGCACTTTCAATTTTTTCACGTTCCACATTTCCCATTAGATCTAAAATATATTTCCGGTCAACCTTTCCCAGTTTCCGGATATAAAAGTATTTTTCAATAAAGATATATACCCCCAGGACTGAAAGCAGAAAAATGGGTATCATAACAAAGCCACCCTTAAAAATCAAATCAAGCAGCGACATGTCTTGCGGTGCAGCATGTGTTGCTACCGGCAACGCGATTTGTGTAAGAATCGTCATATTTATCATCAATTATATGTTTTAACTATTTTTAAATTTACAATGAATTTTTACTTCTTTCAAATCCTGTTTTAACAAAACTTGTACAAAAATACATTTTAAACGAAATAATTATTTATTTCTTATGGACATGAGAGCTTTTTTGATGGAGAACGGCAGATATTAATATTAATATACTAAGGATTAATGGTTTATATTTATAATGAAAAAAAAGCGAATTGATTGAATCAAGAGTACAATTACATCGGATGGAGTATTTCAAAATCGATTAATTAGAGAACAACGAATCAACAAACTGAATCTTATCAAAGATTTGCAGATCATCCAATTTTTCGCCAGTACCAATGTATTTCACGGGAATCTTAAACTGGTCGGATATACCGATAACCACCCCACCTTTTGCGGTACCATCCAGTTTTGTAATAGCCAGGGCATTAACCTGAGTTGCCAAAGTAAATTGTTTTGCCTGTTCAAATGCATTTTGACCTGTAGAACCATCCAATATTAACAATACTTCGTGAGGTGCATCGGGAATAAGCTTTTCCATCACCCTTCTAATCTTGGTAAGTTCATTCATAAGGTTAATTTTATTATGCAACCGGCCTGCAGTGTCGATGATAACCACATCAGCATCATTGGCAATTGCAGAACTTAGGGTGTCGAAGGCTACACTGGCCGGATCGGAGCCCATTGCCTGTTTAACAACAGGAACCCCAACGCGATCTGCCCAAATAATAAGTTGATCGATAGCAGCAGCCCTAAAAGTATCAGCAGCGCCCAACCATACTTTTTTTCCAGCCTTTTTGAATTGATAAGCGAGTTTGCCGATGGTAGTGGTTTTACCAACCCCGTTAACCCCAACAACCATTATAACATAAGGTTTTGCAGGAAGAATTGCATCAAATCCAGGTGCATCATCATTGTTATTTTCAGTAAGGAGAAGGGCAATTTCTTCTTTCAGTATTTGATTAAGTTCTTCTGTATTCAGGTATTTATCATTAGAAACCCGCTGCTCAATTCGTTTTATAATTCTCAAGGTAGTGTCAACCCCAACATCAGAACTGACAAGAACCTCTTCAAGATTATCGAGGACTTCGTCATCAACACGTGATTTTCCAACAACAGCACGTGAAAGTTTTTTGAAAACACTCTCTTTTGTTTTTTCGAGACCCTTTTCAAGGTTTTCGTTTTTCCCTTTTGAAAAGAATGAAAATTTGGCCATATATCGTTGGAGAAACTGAGTTTGTACTACAAATAATAAATGTCTTTCATTAAATTCTATATGAATCGAGATGAATAAAAGTCGAGTCAAACAGATAAGAGAACCAATAAAAAAAGCTTTCTATTTGCAAGAAAGCTTTAAAAATACAGTATTTTGAGTGTAATATAGTCTTAGTCTGCAAAAAATGCTTTCTCATCTTCCACGTGAACGATTTCTTCTGTAAAAGAATAAGAACCTGTCTTGGGTGATTTTGTCATTTTAATACATCTGGCATATACCCTGCCTTCTTTTTTCTGAAGTGATGCAACTACTTTCTTTGCCATAGTTCAATTATTTTATTTCGCGGTGAATAGTTACTTTCTTAAGTATGGGGTTGTACTTTTTCAATTCCAACCTGTCGGGTGTATTTTTACGATTTTTAGTAGTAATATATCGTGATGTTCCCGGCATACCCGAATCTTTATGCTCTGTGCATTCGAGAATTACCTGTACCCTGTTACCTTTTTTTGCCATTTTTCAAAAACTTTTTTAGTATGATTTAATGAACCCTTTGCATTTTGCATCATCAAGGGCAATTTTAAGGCCTTTTTTGGTGATATTCCGTATGCCGGCTGCTGAAACCTTCAGGGTAATCCAACGATTTTCCTCAGTAAGGAAAAATCTCTTATCAAACAGGTTGGGTAAGAATTTTCTCTTAGTTCTCCTCTTGGAATGAGAAACATTGTTTCCCACAACCATTCTTTTACCTGTTATCTGACAAATCCTAGACATTTTCTGTTATATTATTTCGTTTTCCAAAAACAGTTCGCAAAATACGAGAAAATATTTCAAATAATCAAACAAATTATTCAATATTTTCATTTAGTGTTCTGATTTCATTTCGAAGCATATTTAACGCTGTCAGTGAGGCTTTGGTGATATTTCTGCCCCTATGGTCTCCAAATAAAAAATTTTCTGTAACAATCTTATCAGGTAATGCAATCGAAATCCATGTTGTTCCAACCGGTTTTTCGGACGATCCACCTTCAGGGCCGAAAATGCCGGTAGTTGCAATGGAAATATCTGTTTTCAATAAATTCTGAATGCCCTTAGCCATAGCTTCTGCAACTTCTTTGCTAACAGCTCCATATTTTTTTATTAAGGATTTTGGCACATCTATGACAGAAGATTTAATTTCATTTGCATAGGCAATTACAGAACCTTTAAAGTAGAACGAGGATCCAGGTACAGATGTAATAAGATGTGCAATATAACCACCCGTGCAACTTTCAGCTGTTGATGCTGAATAGCCATTTTCAAGAAGCATTCTTCCCGTAATTTTTTCGAGGGTATCATCGTCAAAGCCATAAATAAAATCTTCTCCGATCAGACTTGTTAAAGAATCCAGTTCTTTATTAAATATTTTAATTAACTCCGTTCTCTTAGTCCCTGTAATAGAGAGTCTTAATTTCACCATTCCCGGAGAAGGCAGGTATGCCAATCCAAAAACAGGGCTCAATTGGTCTTCCCAATCTTTAATCATATCCGCCAAAGCAGACTCTCCAATACCGATGGTAAGAACTGTTTTGTGATATCGTACAGGTAATTTAAATTCTTTTTGAAGATAGGGAATTACCTGATCAACAACCAATTCTTTCATTTCAAAGGGTACTCCGGGGAGCGATACAATTACTTTTCCATCTTTATGAAATACCATTCCCGGTGCGGTCCCGGAATGATTTGGAAGTACAATGCAATTATCAGGTACTTCTGCCTGTTTTTTATTTCTTTCGCTTACTTCGATACCCCTGTATTTGAAAAATTCGGTAATTTTTGCTAAAACGGCTTCATTCAGTATTGGATTTCCGCCAAAATACTTTGTCAGAGTGTTTTTGGTAATATCATCGTTTGTCGGACCTAAACCGCCTGTAAGTATAATAATATCTGAATGTTGCAGTGAGTCATCTAAAGTATTTCTGATATCCATTTCCAGATCCGGTACAGAATATATTCTTCTTACATAAATTCCGTTTTTATCAAATTCGGAAGCGATAAAGACTGAGTTGGTATCGACTATTTGTCCGATCAGGATTTCGTCACCTATGGTTATTATATCTGCTTTCATTAATTCGACTTTTACACATTCTTTTTAAGATTTAACCGCAAAGAACGCCAAGTAGGCGCAGAGTTCGCAGAGAAAACTTAGCGACCTTTGCGGTTAAATTTCAATTTTTTTCCGCCCCAGTTTAATTTGCCAATATTTACTACAATCCTAATTTTATCTTATTAAGCTCATTATTTGATTAATCAAACGAATGGATCAATAAAATCTAATCCGAATCCTTTGATTTCAGAGCCCTTATTCTTTGCAATAAGGTAGGATGTGAATAGTGAAAGAACACATAGGCCGAATTGGGAGTCAAATTGCTCAGGTTATTGGAAGAAAGTTTTTTAAGCGCTGAAATTAAGTAATCTGCATTGTAATGTTTTTTAGCATATCGATCAGCCTGATATTCATGGACTCTCGAAAGTATATTTAATGAAAGGCCAACAACTGTTGAGATAGGACTGTATATGACACCAAAAGCAAGAATTACCATATGAATACTATGAACCTTTGCTCCCAATGCCCAAGATAGTCTTGGGTTTACCGTAAACAATGAGAAGATATACAGCGTAATTCCAGTTTGAATGATACCCAATAAAATATTTGTAATAGAATGTTTCATCTTATAGTGGCCTATTTCATGCGCAAGTACGGCGACGATTTCTTCTTCAGTCAAATCATTAATTAGGGTATCATATAAGACAATACGCTTTTTAGGACCCAGTCCAGTAAAATATGCATTTGCCTTTGTAGAGCGCTTTGATCCGTCGATTACAAAAATATTATCCAATTGAAAGCCAACTTTTCTGCTGAATTCATTAATTGCATCGCGCAACGGACCTTCTTCGAGCGGCCTTTGTTTATTAAAGAGCGGAACAATGATTGTTGAATAGAACATAGTAATAAATATCATAACCGCAGATACCAGGATCCATGCATAGACCCAAAACATTTGTTTCGTTAGGAGATAAAACCAAATAATAAGGGCAGTAATACCACCACCAAGAACGGCAGCAATAAACCAACCTTTCACTTTATCAAGAAAAAAAGTAGCAACTGTTGTTTTGTTAAACCCAAAGCGTTCCTCAATTACGAAAACGTCATAAAGTGCGAAAGGAGTATTGATAACATCTGATGCAAACATGATAATTGAAAAGAACAACAGGGCGACCCAGATAGGGTTTTGTGTCACTGTGCGAGCCACTTCATCCAGATAACCAAAGACATGGAATGTTAATACTACTAAAATTAAAGCAAAACTAAAAGTAGCTGTAAGCAGCGAAAATCGGTCATTTACTCTTTTATATTGCTGTGATTTTTTATATTGTTCTGCATCATATACATCACTGACTTCCTCTGGCAGTTTATCGCTCCAATTTTTTGAATTCAGAAAATCCAAAACACGTTCAAGGATAAAATTGAAAACGATGATAGCCGTAATTAAAATAAATGGGGCGTTATATCCACAAGTTCGATGATTTTCGATTATTCCATTAAGAACGGAAGAAAAAAAATTCTGAAATACAAGTATTGCTTCTATTGTATACATCCTAACTTTATTGAGACTTCAAAAATAGCAATTCTTCTCTAACCATAGATCATTAATAAAAATAAAAAGAGGCGCCAAGTTTGTTCAAAGCACCTCCAAATATTTTTAAAACAGGTTCACTATGTTCTCATTGCTCCGCAAATGCTGATAACCTGTCCACTTACATACGATGAAAGATCGGAAGCAAGAAACAAGCAAACGTTGGCAACTTCTTCAGGAGTTCCACCCCTCTTCATGGGGATACTCTCTTCCCAGCGTTTTTTAATTTCGTCGGTTAGTTTTGCTGTCATTTCTGTGATGATAAATCCAGGGGCAACTGCATTGCAACGAATATTCCGAGAGCCCAATTCGAGAGCAACCGATTTAGTAAACCCAATGATTCCTGCTTTGGAAGCAGAATAATTTGATTGTCCTGCATTTCCATGCACACCCACAACTGAACTTAAATTAACGATAGAACCTTTTCTATTCTGAAGCATGGTTTTCTGCACTGCCTTTGTAAAATTGAAAACCGATTTCAGGTTTACATTAATAACAGTGTCCCATTGTTGTTCCGTCATGCGCATCAACAAAGTATCCATAGTAATGCCGGCATTATTGATCAAAATATCCACTGTTCCAAAATCTTTAACGATTTCATTGACGACGGTTTCTGTTTCTGCAAAATTGCTTGCATCGGAAGCATATCCTTTTGCCTTCACTCCCAATTCAGAAAGTTCTTTTACCAGGCTTTCCGTATGTTCACTCAGCTTAAGATCGGTGAATGCCACATTTGCCCCTTCCTGGCCCAATCTGATTGCAATTGAACGACCAATACCACGGGCAGCACCGGTAATTATGGCGGTTTTTCCTTCGAGTAATTTCATAGTTGAAGTATTTAATTTAAGCGCAAATTAAATAAAGATTGTTCAATAATTCAAAGTTCCGTTTTCTTAATTTATTCAAATGAACCATCTGTCAAAAAGTAAGGATTGGTTCAAAACTTTTCTGGTGCATCATCGTAATATTTCTATAATTTGTAATGTATTTAAAATTATAAAGTTATGAAAACCAAATCTTACCTTACCCTGTTATTTGTTGTATGCTTATTGTTTATTTCTTCAGGAATAATCAATGCACAACAATCGATACAAGCTTCCCCGACCCGATTTATCGCTTACAGTCTGTATAATTTTTCAAAATTTATTGACTGGCCATCTGATGCTTTTTCAAATACGTTCCAAATTGCAATTGTTGGAGATAAAAATGTTTACCAGGAATTGCTTGATCTGGCTAAAAACAAGAAACAGGGAAATGCAACTTACCAGATCTCCTATTTTAAAAACAGCAATGAATTATCCGGGGCAAACAATATTATCTACCTGTCGAATTTTTATAGCGGGAAAGTTCATGATTTATCAATTAAAATATCAACCCACGGAGTATTGCTAGTAACCGAAAGAGAAGGAATGTCCGGACAAGGTTCAACAATTTGTTTTGTTACCGCCGACAATGGTACTATGGGATTTGAATTGTCAACTGCAAATGCAGTGAAAAGCCAGTTAAAAGTACATACACAACTTGAAAAACTTGCCCTGAAGGTGGACTGAGGCAGAAAATAACAATATGTTAATTTTGCTAAATCTCAGGGCGGTTAAATAGGAATTTTCAGTTTTAACACTAAAATTTTAGAATTATTTTCTTGTCACTTTTTTACTCACTTCATTCGTGAGATCGCTTCGCTTAGTTCTACTGCAAAAAAATTGACCAACCCGTCCGACTGGGTCGCCGCTGACGAAAAAATGCGGATCTAACTTCCCCAAAACAGGTCTTTCTTATTAAAAATTAGGAAGTTAGCTAAACTTCTGAACTTCCCCTATGGTCTTTTTACAATTTTAGTGCTTCAAACATAGTAATACCAATATCAGCAGGAGATTCAATCACATGTATTCCGCAATCCTTCATTATCCTCATTTTTGCATCGGCTGTATCATCCTTCCCTCCTATTATTGCACCTGCATGACCCATACGACGACCTTTTGGTGCAGTCCGCCCGGCAATAAAGCCTACAACCGGTTTTGAACCGTTTTCCTTAATCCATCTGGCAGCATCGGTTTCCATGCTACCACCAATTTCGCCAATTAGGATAATGCCTTCCGTTCCTGTATCGTTCATGAATAATTTGACTATATCAAGTATTGAAGTGCCGACAATAGGATCGCCTCCAATACCAACACATGTGGATTGACCAAGACCTGCTTTCGTAATTTGATCGACCGCTTCGTATGTAAGAGTTCCTGATCTGGAAACAATACCGATAGTTCCTTTCTTATGAATAAATCCGGGCATTATTCCAACTTTGGACTCTTCTGGAGTAATAATACCAGGACAATTTGGACCAATTAAGCGGCTTTTTTTCCCGGAAAGATATTGTTTGACTTTAACCATATCGGCAATGGGAATGCCTTCGGTAATACAAACAATCAATCCTATCCCGGCATCAGCTGCTTCCATAATTGCATCGGCAGCAAATGGGGGTGGCACAAAAATCAAGGATGTATCTGCCCCGGTCTCTTTCACTGCATCGAGTACAGTATTAAATACTGGTCTATCCAAATGTTTCTGCCCCCCTTTTCCGGGAGTAATTCCACCAACCACATTGGTTCCGTATTCAATCATCTGGGCTGCATGAAAACTGCCTTCTTTGCCGGTAAACCCTTGCACAATAACACGTGAATTCCTGTTAAGTAGAATACTCATAACAATATTTATCAATTCATTTCAAAAATAAAGCAAAACGCTGAAATTTAAAGTATGCCAATTAATAATTCATGATTTATCCGAATAAAAAGTTAAAAATTAATAACCTCTAAGGTTTGCCCTGCAAGATGTTGAGAGTAAAATATAAATAGCCCCAGTCTTTAGACCGGGGTTACAGATTTGCAATAAATGCGCACCACACTATGGCTAAAATCCGGGTTCCACATAAATTGGTGCGCAATTCTTAATGCTTTGTTCAAGTAATACTTATTTGCGCCGGAAAATACCCCAAATCCTGAATAATGATATTAGTCCGGCGCCTTAAGAGCGACTTACATTGTCCACGGGCTAAAGCCCGTTGGCTATTTACGGCCATCTAATCAAAGTAAGTCCAAATTTTATTAGGCAGAGAAGAAATCAATAGCCTGAAAGCAATTATAAATGGTGGTCTCTTTATTTTAGTTGATTTCTTTTAACTTATTAAACTCAATTAATTCGCATTATTTATTGAAATTGAAAAGCCTTTTCCAATTATTGATATATTATATGGAAATGATTCTTTAAACGATCCCTTTCCTTAGAATATAATCGCCAAAAGATTCATTGTTTTTCCTTTCTTCAGCAAAAGATTTAAAGATAGGATCCAGCGAATTGATTATTTCCTGCTCTGTGAGTGTTTCTTTATACAAAATATTCAACTTGTTACCTATGGCGTTCCCGCCCAGGTAAAGATTATAGTGACCCAATGATTTCCCTACCAATCCGATTTCCGCAAGATAAGGTCTTGCACAACCATTTGGACAACCCGTCATTCTTATACTTATAGATTCATTATCAAGTCCGTATCTTCTTAGAGAAACTTCAAGTTTGTCTATAAGAGATGGAAGGTAACGTTCGGCCTCGGCAAAGGCAAGAGGGCAAGTGTTCAGGGCTACACAAGCCAAAGATTTTAATCTTAAACCACTGAGATTTGAATTGTTAATGACCTTGTACTTTGTCAGAATATTTATAATTATTTGCTTATTGAGAGGGGAAATATTGGCTATGATAAGATTTTGGTTTCCGGTAAGCCTAAAATCGCCGGCATGCATCTTTGCAACTTCTATGAGTGCTTTTTTTAGTTGAATTGCATCATTATCGATAATTCTTCCACCTTCAATAAATAATGTCAGATACCACTGCCCTGTTTCGTTTTTTATCCACCCAAATTTATCGGCATTTGAATTAAGTTTAAAAGGACGAGAAGGTAGCAACTTCCAGTTTAGCCTGTTTTGAAGTTCATGGATAAACCAGTCCAGTCCCAGTTTGTCGATGGTATATTTAAGACGTGCAAGCTTACGATCGCTTCGATTGCCATTGTCGCGCTGTATTTTTACTATTTCTTCAGCGACTTGCAAAACTTGTTCTTTGGGTATAAAGCCGATGATATTGGCAAGACGGGGATATGTTTCCGGATTTCCAAATGTCATCCCCATCCCTCCTCCTACCAATAAATTATACCCTGTTAGTTGATTATTTTCTACAATCGCAATAAAACCAAGGTCGTTGGCGTAAATATCCGTATCATTATCAGGAGGAATAGCAAAGGCAATTTTGAATTTTCGCGGCAGATAGGTTTTCCCGTAGACAGGTTCTTCCTCTTCAGCAGAATTTGAAACAAGCTGGTTCTCAAGCCATATTTCATGGTAAGCATTGGTGCGGGGAGTTAAATGCCGGCTGACATTCACTGCAGCATTGTAGACTTCATTGTGGATGCCGGAAACATCGGAAAGGGGGTTGCACATCACATTCCGGTTTACATCACCGCAGGCTGCGATGGTGTCAAGCAAAGAATCATTGATCTTTCGAATGGTCATTTTCAGGTTGTGCTTAAAGACCCCATGAAGCTGAAATGCCTGCCGGGTTGTTAGCTTTATTGAGCTATTTCCGTATGTATCAGCCAATTCGCATATTCTTAAAAATTGTCCGGTACTGGCAATACCGCCGGGAACCCTTATTCTGATCATAAAGGAAAAAAGCGGCTCCAGTTTCTGTTTTTTTCGTTCACTTTCAACATCACGGTCCGATTGTTGATAGGTTCCGTGAAATTTAATAAGATGTGTATCAGCGGCTCTCATTCCTCCTGTAATATTGTCAATGAGACTTTCGTTTATTGTTCCACGGAGAAGCCGGCTTTTATCTTTTATTTGCTCAACTTCAGATAGGGGAACCAATTCATTTATATTATTTTCCATACTTTTTATTTAATTTAACAAAATGATTATCTAATTAATAATCAGTATTATAATTGGTAATATTAACGATCCAGTAAGTGCAGGAAACCAAAATTTATATTTAATATACATCCTCAAGATATCGTTTCTCTTTGCGTAGGGTTTTAACATATTCATTGGCCTTTTCTAAAGTTATGCCTCCCTCCTTACTTACAATTTTTACAAAAGAACCCATTACATCAGGTGCCATCTTCTTCATATCTCCGCAAACATAAATTTTTGCACCGTTTTCAAGCCAATGATAAACATCCCGCGATTTTTCAAGCAGTCGGTGTTGTACATAAATCTTTTGCTGTTGGTCTCTTGAAAAGGCAAGATCGATCCGGCTAAGAAGAGATTTTTTATGAAAATTCTGCCATTCTGTTTGATATAAAAAGTCGGTTGTAAAATGCCGGTCTCCAAAAAACAGCCAGTTTTTTCCTGTAGCTCCCTTTTGTTCACGTTCCTGCATGAATGCCCTGAAGGGAGCCACTCCGGTTCCTGGACCAATCATGATAATATCGGTATCGTCCGACGGAAGTCTGAATATATCATTGGTTTCAAAAAAGAGCTTGATATTATCCTGTGATTCAGGTAACTCCGAAAGGTATGTAGAGCAAGCTCCATAATGCTTTTGCCCATGTATGGTATAATTTAATTGGCTTACAGTAATATGCACCTCACCCGGAAATGCGCGTGCGCTGGATGCAACACTGTACAATCTTGGTTGTATCTGTCTGACAAGAGAAAGAAATTTATCTGTATTGATATTACAAGGATATAGTCGTAATAAATCGACCCATGAAGCACCATACAGGAAGTCACTCATTTTATTTGTATCCTTTATCAAATTATTCAGTATCCGATTATTTGCGATCTGAGTATATTTTTCCAGATTTTCTCTCGTAAGTTTTGTAAGTTCTACCTCAATTGTAAGTATATTTCTTAATTGGCCTGATGAATGCCCAAAATCTACAACTTTATCAGGACTGGCTTTTAGTAAAAGTAAGATCTCATCCACGAGATTATGATTATTCTGAGGAATGATACCGATGGAATCTCCGGGGGTATAATTCATTTGTTCTGAAGGTAACTGAAGCTCGATATGATAGGTTCTTTTTTCAGAACCCCTGCCATTCATATTAATTTTATTCAATACATGAACATCAACCGGATTTTCTCTGGTAGGTAATACAATCTCCGGTTGTAAGACATCCGGTTTATTGATGAGTTGAATATTGGCAATTTTCTTCGGAAGCGATTGCAAAATATTATTTATCCAATCTTCCGATGTTTTTGCATAATCTACGTCGCATTCAGCGCGCGGAATTAACCTCTTGCCCCCTAATTGTTCCAAACGAAGATCAATATCGGCCGCAGTTTTACAAAAGCTAAAATAACTTTTGTCTCCCAGGCCAAGGACTGCGAATGACAATTCGGGAAGAGCCGGTGCATGATTGCTGTGAATATACTCATAAAAATCTTCTGCAGCCAATGGAGGCTGACCTTCTCCATGTGTGCTGATAATCAAAATAAGGCATTTTTCAGACTTAATATCCCTTGTCCTGAAATCAGCAACATCCTTTACATTCAATGAATGTCCGGCCCCTTCAAGTTTCTGATGCAGCTGAGACGCTATTCTACGTGAATTACCCGTATGTGTCCCATATAGCACTGTTATTTGAGAATCTGATTTTGAAGGAGCAATGGATGCTTCTGTTTTTGAAATCTTAAACTGCGGAGTCGATTCCTGTTTTGAAGTACTATTCTCCCGTGAGAGGATCAATGCCTGAATATAACCATGTAACCAATAGAGATTTGATATATTCATTGACTCAAAAAGCTTGTCAATCACAAGATTCTGTTCGTGATCAAAAGGAAAATCATTTGATTTCAAAGTATTCATTTTTGATTTTTTAAAAAATTTTATTCAATGAATTGATTATGACTTCTATAGTTCTTTCAAAGTCTTGTATTGAATGTGCTGTAGAAATAAAATTTGTTTCGAAGTATCCTGGAGAAAGATAGACCCCGGCAGATAAGACGTTATTATAAAATTCAGGGAACCTGGATATATCGGTCAGTTTGACTTCCTGATAGTTTTTGGGAATTGAATCTGCAAAAAAGATAGAGAACATACCGTTCAGAAAATTGATTGTAACTGGAAATTTATGTTGCAATGACAGAAGATTCTTTTCGAAAGACCTGATGTTGCTAAAATATTCGTCATAAAAACGTGGTTTATTAAGAATTTCGAGAGCTGCAATGCCGGCAGCTGTTGCAACAGGATTTCCCGAAAGTGTTCCGGCCTGATATACATCACCGGCCGGAGAGATCAGATCCATTATATATGCAGGACCACCGTATGCGGCAATAGGAAATCCCCCTCCGATAATTTTCCCAAGAACTGTCAGATCAGGAATTACATTGTAAAATTGTTGTGCTCCGCCTCCGGAAATTCTGAATCCCGAAATGACTTCGTCAAATATCAGTAATGCCCCATATTGTATTGTAATCTGCCTTAAAAGAGATAAGAATGAAGGGTCAGGTAATATCAGTCCCATATTGGCTGGAACTGGCTCAACAATTATGGCTGCAATTTTATTGCCCTGTTTTTTGAAAACTTTCTCAAGCGCTTCGATGTCGTTGAAAGGAATGCTCAGTGTGTCCTTCATAATGTTACCGGTAACACCCTTGCTATTTGAGTTCAGAAGGCCCGATACTCCAGATCCAGCTGAGATTAGCATGCCATCGCTATGACCGTGGTAGCAACCATCGAATTTCAAAATCAGGGACCGTCCGGTATAGCCACGGGCCAGTCGGACAGCGCTCATTACCGCTTCTGTTCCAGAACTGACAAGCCTGAGTTTTTCGATTGAGGGTACCATTGAAACGATAAGCTTTGCCAGGGTTGTTTCAGACAATGTGGGTGCACCAAATGAAGTTCCATGAGACATTGCACTATTTGCTGCCTCCAGAATTTTTTCATGTGCATGACCATGAATGCAGACACCCCACGACAGGCAATAGTCAATATATTTATTATTATCTATGTCGAAAAGACTGCTGGCACGAGCTTTAAAAATGAATAACGGGTGTTTGTAAATTCCATTGAAGGCTCTCACCGGACTGTTTACTCCTCCAGGCATAATCTCAAGTGCTTCAATAAATGCTTTTTCAGAATTGATAAAGGGCTCCATAGATAAGGTTTAATTTTTATTGATTGAATCAGCAAGTTTTTCAGCATAATATGTAATTATATAGTCGGCCCCGGCGCGTTTAATGGCTGTAGTTACTTCCTGAAATGCCTGAAGTTCATCGACCATGCCAATGGAAGCAGCTAGTTTTAACAACATATACTCACCCGACACATGATAAGCAGCGAGCGTTGAATTACTGAAATTTGATTTGATCTGCCGGATCATATCCAGATAGGTATGTGCTGGTTTTACCATCACCCAGTCTGCGCCTTCAGAAATATCGGCCCCTGCTTCCTCAATACCTTGTTTTATGGTGCGATAATCAAGTTGATAGGTTTTGCGATCGCCAAAAGCGGGAGCACTATCCACCGCATCCCTGAATGGACCATAAAATGCTGATGCATATTTCGCCGAATAGGCCATAATTCGCATCTTACCAAGTCCATTCTCAATGAATGCATTGCGAATGGCACCTACCTGGCCGTCCATCATGGCTGAAGGCGCCACGAAATCTGCTCCTGCCAGAGCATGTTCAAGGGCCATAGAAGCAATCAAAGGCAAAGTTGAATCATTATCAATTGTATTGCCTGATATTAATCCGCAATGTCCATGATTAGTATAACCGCATAAGCACACATCAGAGAAAATGATGATCTCGCTTCCAAAATTATTTTTCAATTCACGGATGGCCCGCGATATCAATCCTTTGTGTTGATAAGCCACTGTTCCTAAATTATCTTTCAATGAATTGTCGACAACACCAAAAAGCAAATATTTTCGCAAACCCTTTTTTAAATTAATTTCAATTTGCCGTGTGGCTTCGTCGATTGAAAAATGAAAAACGTCCTTCATGGATGGGATTTCATTCCGCTGGCTCTCTCCTTCCACAATAAATACAGGCATTATCAACTGGTTAACATCCAGGGATACCTCCGCTGATTGATCTCTTATCTCACTGGAACTTCGTAAATGTCTGAAACGTATCATCTGCATGCTTTTTTTTAAATTACCCAATCGGTGTATTCGATGAGTCCCGAGCAATAAAGTTCTTTATCGGTAATATCTCCTGAAGATATAATCTGTATGTGTTCGGGAAGCTTTTGATATAAGTTTTTGAAATTTCTGACGCCAGAAGGTGAAGAAAACACAACAATGTCGATTTCGTTCAAATCTACCAGCTGAGGAGCCTGTGGTTGCAAGTTCCGGTAAACCGGCAATTTTGTGACAGAGTAACCCAGGTTACCAAGATAAGTAGGCAAAACGTCTGAGGTAAGTTCGGAACAAGGCAACAATATCTTTCTCCCCTTAAGGTTTCTTTCAATAAACAGATCTATTATTCCGGCTGTGGATTCTTTTTCTGCTTCAATATCATATAAAAGCCTGTAATTCTTTAATTCCCGGGAAGTGGTCGCTCCGATTGAAATTATTTTACAACCCGATAACCAACGTATATCAATATCGATGTCGGTAAGAGCCTGGAAAAAATAGCGCACTGCGTGTTTGCTGGTAAAAATTATCCAGTCAAAATCATTCTCCACAGGCAATTTTTCCCGCATGAATTGATAATCTCTCAAAGGCAAAATTTCAATCAGCGGGGTATGCACAATTTCACCCAGATATTCGTATTTACCCGGACTGGTGCCTGTTACGAGAATTTTATTCCGATTACCGGAAGCAGGCGGATAATTCCGGCTATGGGCGGTATTCCCGATAATAGCGATCAACGGAGGAGGTAATTTAACACTTCCATCCACCAATCCGGCCAGGGTGGAAAATATTGTTTTCTGCAGGGGTGTCGAAATATTACTAACCAATACGACAGGAGTATCCGGACTTTTCCCTGATTCGATCACTTTTCCGGCTATTAAATCCAGATTGGAAGCAGCCATATAATAAACCAAGGTATCAGCATTGGGTACAGTAATCCTTTCTTCGGGATAACCCAGACAGAAAGCTACAGATGATGCCTCTTGCCGCTGAGTTAAAGGAATGCCGGTATACGATGCTGCCGCAAGGGCAGAAGTGATTCCGGGAATAATTTCAACCTGAATCAATCTTTCGCGCAGATAATCAAACTCCTCTCCGCCTCTTCCGAATATCTGGGGGTCACCGCCTTTTAATCTTACAACCTGTTTACCCTCCAAAGCTGATTTGTAAAGCATAGCATTAATTTCATCCTGACTAAAACTTTGTTTATCCTTTCTCTTACCAACATATACTTTTTTACATGCAAAATTATTCAGGAATGTGTGATCGATCAGATCATCATAAAAAATTATATCTGCTCTCTTCAATGCTTTAAGTCCCTGGACAGTAATCAGGTCTGCGCTGCCGGGACCGAAACCTGTAAGATAAACTTTACCAAATTCCTTTCTTATATCGATTTTATGAAACAGACTTTTCAGTAACGCATTGTTTGCCTTAGCCACCAGGGCAAGACTACCCTGAAGAGGGTGTGTCTCAAAGGGAAGGATTTCAGAAACAAGATATGTCAGTTCCAATCTTTTCAGTGCACAGAGGGCAACCACCAGTGCATCCATTTTTCCTGACTGAACCTGAGCAATACGTTCGTCAATCGTACCGCGGACGCTCTCGATTTTTAGATCAGGACGATGTTGCAGCAATTGTTGTTGTCGAAGTGCTGAGCTTGTTGCTACTTTGGCTCCGGAAGGTAATTCCGAGAGTTTTTTTCTGTCGGCTGATACCAGGGCATCCTGAGGATAAATCCTTTCAGTAAGAGCGATTACTTCAAGACCTTCCGGTAACGGGTATGGCAGATCTTTGGCGGAATGAACCGCTATATCCGCTTCGTCATTGAGCAGCGCCTGATCCAGTTCGTATGTGAAAAAATCCGGACGCTTATTATCAAGCAGAGATATTTCATGATGCCTGTCGCCGTAAGACAAAATCGGAATATTGCGAATGGAGATATCCGGAAAGCGTTGCTGCAATTCCTCAACCTGTATTGTTGAAAGACGACTGTTGCGAAAAATCATTCTTATGGTATTCATAATATTTCCAGGTTATTTAATGATTGAATAAGACTGTTCTACTCTCACCTGACTCTTTTGCCAGGCCATTAAGCGCTGTAATTCCAGTTCAATAATCCTTTCTGCAGCTTGCACCGATTTTTTACGTATTTCAAGATTCTGATGAATGCTGTGTTCAATTTGGTCGAGAGTAAAAAATTGAACTCCTTTCTGTGTGCGGACTTCAGGATCTGCATTTTGAGGCCAGGAAAGGTCAATAACACAAAGGGTTTTACCGGAAGGAATAGCAGGTTTTTTTAACAGATAACCAGGTGCAGAAGTACATAATATCATCACATCCGATATTTTGATAAGTTCGGCAAGATCATCGAGCTGAAAAGCCCTGGCTCCAAAAATTCCGGCAATATTTTCAGCCTTTTCAATGCTCCGGTTAATCAAATTGAGCCTTACAACCCTCTCTTTGGAAAGCCATTTTAATAATTTATGGGTAATGTCGTTAATTCCCACAAGCGTAATGTTTAGATCTGACAGATCCGGGCTAACAGTCTTTAATATATTTACGACAGTCTGGGGATAAGTAATCGCACCAATTGCTATACCCGTGTTCGAACGCACAAGTTTTCCAACATAAAAAGCCCATTGAAAAAGTTTGTGCATCCCTTTTGGCAACCTACTATTTTTGGCAGATTCAAGATATGCATTCTTTACCTGTGTTTTTATAGCAGTATCACCAATAAAAACAGATTCAAGTCCGCTGACAAGGCGAAACAGGTGTAAGGCCGTTGCAGCATTGATTTCTCCCTCACCAGAGTATATCTCGAGGCGCTGGCAAGTCTGGATAATTACCCTGTCGTTTCGGGTATATAGCAATAATCCATTTTTAAATTTCTCCAAATCAGAAATTTCACGGATATTATAGTACAGATGGTTTATCATTTTCAAGAAAACTTTTTATTATATTTCTTATTTCAATTGATTTATAAACCGAACGGGCGTTTGATGTGACTGCTATGCTCATATAGCCTTGTTTGTAAATTGCCGGAGAAACAAAATCGCATAAAGGAGGATTGTCAACTACATTCACCAGAATACCACGTTCCTTACAATCGTTGTATACCGTTTCATTTAATGATTTAATATTTGTGCAGGCATATACTAAAAATGCACCTTTGAGATCTCTAGTTTCATAGGGCTTTTCAGTGTAATGAATCCCAAGACTTTTAATTTCATCGCAGACCTCAATCGCCAGCACATGGATATCAGAATGGTATTGCTGCAACGATTGTATTTTATGCAAAGCAACCCGGCCACCGCCAAGCAGTAAAATTTTTTTGCCGCTTATATTAATGGCAATTGGCATAAATTCTTTATTTAAAACAGCAGGATTCATCCGGCACCGTTATAAATTAATGAAATCAGAAAAATGAATGAATGTAAAATGATTATACTTAAGGGATCCTATTCTCGATGTGTGCAAATAAAAAATTAAGAATAGGATTATCTACAGCAGCAACAACACATGCACATAGAAGATAGTGAAAGAAATGAATTTACTCCAGATGAGATATAATTGAAATTTTCGGGATTGATATTGGATTGGTTCATGACTATTCAACACTTTGGTTTGATAATTGCAAATATAAGATAAAAAGCTCTTAAATTCCTAATATATTTATTAGTTATTTTAAAAAGGTGAAATATTGAAAAAATTCCGAATTTTTTTGCCTTTCAGCTTCCGACTTCGGACTTCTGTCTTCTAACAATATAACAGAAATCCAACGAATACACTATTTTTGTAGCTACTTATAAATAAAGTTATGTTTTCCGGCGATACAATATGTGCCATTTCAACACCGCCCGGTCAGGGTGCGATTGCAATTATTCGCTTGTGCGGTAATGAGGCGATTGCTTTAACGGATAGAATTTTTGAGATGCCGAAGGGTGATCAAAACTTATTGAAGCAAAAGGCAAATACGGTTCATTTTGGTAAAATTTCAGATAAAAGTGTCGAGATTGACAATGTATTGGTGAGTATTTTTAAAGCGCCCCACTCCTACACCGGAGATGACATTGTTGAAATATCCTGTCATGGATCTGTTTATATCCAGCAAAGAATCCTGGAACTATTCATTACTGCCGGAGCGCGACTTGCAAAACCCGGAGAATTCACGATGCGGGCGTTTCTCAATGGGAAACTTGACCTCTCCCAGGCAGAAGGCGTGGCTGATCTTATTGCTTCTTCTTCCGAAGCAGCGCACCGACTGGCCATCAAGCAGATACGGGGTGGATTTTCTAAAGAAATCAGTGGCCTTCGCAAGGAATTGCTGAATTTTATAAGTCTTATTGAACTTGAACTCGATTTCAGTGAAGAAGATGTGGAGTTTGCCAACAGGAAACAATTGTTGTCTTTTATACAGCAAATTGATAAAGTAATTAATTCGCTTATCCGATCGTTTGAATATGGCAATGCCATTAAAAACGGCATCCCGGTAGCAATCATAGGGCCGGTTAATTCCGGTAAATCAACGCTGCTGAACAGGTTGTTGCACGAAGAACGGTCGATCGTATCTGAAATCGCCGGCACCACACGAGATTATATTGAAGATCTCATCGTGATTGAAGGAATACAGTTCCGGTTTATAGATACCGCTGGATTAAGACACTCATCGGACCAGATAGAAACAGAGGGAATTGTACGCACACATCAGAAATACGATCAGGCCGATATAGTTATTATATTGGTAGATTTGGCCGACGACCCTGCTCCTATTCATGAATCGTTGAAATTTATAAAGGATAAAGCGGATAAAACCAAGCAATTGATTTTCGCCCTGAACAAGAGTGATAAACATCCGGATGATTTTGTTAAAGAACGCATTGTAAATTATAAAGAACGGTGGGGACATACGGCGCATGTCCTGAATATATCGGCAAAAGAGGATATTCATGTTGATGCGCTGGAAAAACTTTTGGTTTCATTGGTTCAGAAACGTGCCACTGGCGAGAACGAAGTTGTGGTAACGAACATCCGTCATTTCGAGGCCCTGAAAAGATCTTCAGAGGCAGTACAACGCATAATGAAAGGCATACACAACTCTATAACCAGCGACCTGCTGGCCATGGACATAAGAGAAGTCCTCCACTACCTCGGTGAGATCACAGGCGAAATCACAACCGATGAGATTTTAGGGAATATTTTTAAGAATTTTTGTATCGGAAAGTAATAAGCCCAAACTAAACAGCATTCAAATCGGTGTTAAATACCTAATAAGCCCTTAATTCATGGCTTATTTAATGATACGATACCATTATTTGTTTTGGGTTATAATTGGTTTATTTTGGGAATATTTGTACCTTCGTTGTACCTCAAAACGGGTTGATATGAAAAATTATACTTCAACCCAATTTTTTGGTGAATTTTTGCAACATATTGCACCATATTGAAACATTAAGCAACGAATTGCAACAAGATGAGTTCAAATATTCAGGTACAAAAAATATGTCAGCACTGCGGTAAAGAATTCATTGCCCGGACGACAACAACCCTTTATTGTTCACATAAATGCAATAGCACCGCTTATAAGGCTAAAATAAAGGCTGAAAAAATTGAGATAAGTAATAAAGAAACCCATCTTAAAAAGGTTAAGCCTATTGAGGATTTGAAATTGAAAGAGTTTCTGACAATAACTGAAACTTGCACTATTTTATCAGTCAGCCGTTGGACAGTTTGGCGTGCTATAAAAAATAACGAGTTAAAAGGCGGTAGAATTGGAAGAAGAGTCCTTATTAAGCGGTCTGACTTAGACAAACTTTTTAAACAATCGATGAAATCCCAACCTGAAGATATACCGGAGCAGCAGAAGCAGGAGCTTAACGAATGGATCCAATCAGGAGAATACGATATTACCGAATGTTATAACCTTTCTGAAATACAAGACAAGTTCAGTATTTCTGAAAAGGCGTTGTATGAATTCTTAAAGCGAAATAGTATTCCCAAAATAAAAAAGGGATGGTACACCTATGTTCCGAAAAATATTATTGATAAATTGCTGATCCGACCTAAATCATTATTTGATTAAAATAACAGACCGTTGCATGAAAGTTTAAATAATGAATTGATATGAAGCTACAAAAGATTAAGACCATAATTTATGAAATAAGAGGGCAAGAGGCAATATTTGACTTTGATTCTGCCGAACTCTATGAAATGGAAACAAATCGCTTAAAAGAGTCTGTAAAAACGAATATTGAACGTTTCTCCGCTTCCCATATGTTTGAAATTACCAAAACTGAGTTTGATAGATTGAGGTCGCAAATTACGTCCTCAAAAAAAGTGACGAATAATTAAAGGATTTAAAACCATGGCTATAAAAGTTAAGTTAAGACAAAAACCCATTACAGGGAACCGACAAAGTTTGTATCTGGACTTTTATCCTGCTATTGACCATCCGGAAAATGGAAAACCTACTCGCAGGGAATTTTTGAACATGTTTCTTTTTGATGAAATCAAACATGAACAACAAATTTATAATGATGAAAAAGGAAAACAACAAAAAAGAATAGTCCCGATATCGGATAAAAACGGTAATCCTAAAAAGATCAAATTGGATCCTTTGGATAAAATTCATAATGATGAAACACTCAAGCTCGCAAAACAGATACGACAAAAAAGGGAAAATGAGCTTAACAAGCCCGAAATATATACCGGATATGAAAAAGAACAATTAAAAATAAGGGAAAAAGGCGAATATAATTTTGTTGAATATTTCAAAGGACTGGCGGATAAACGAAAGGCCTCTAATCATGAAAATTGGATGGCGGCATACAATTATCTTGAAAAATTCACTCATGGAAACTTAAAA
>Ga0182027_10000400_pt1 | contig 74684 bp, 41 predicted proteins | sample 712E1DmetaG_FD_121300 | JGI IMG/M metagenome (GOLD analysis project Ga0182027, IMG submission 121300) | Permafrost microbial communities from Stordalen Mire, Sweden - 712E1D metaG (Illumina Assembly) | ecosystem: Environmental > Terrestrial > Soil > Wetlands > Permafrost | place: Sweden...
CCCATCGGTGCGCAGCAGCCCTCCCGTGCCGTCTCCCACCACGTTGCCGCCCGCCGTGATCGTGAAGGTCGAAGGATAAGCCATCCAGAGCCGCCCGGTGCGCAAGAGCCGGATTTGATCGAAGGAACTGCTGTAATTGCTGGAAGATAAAACCGTGTAGAAGGACCCGCCGTATCCGTTGTTGTCGATGATTAACGTGCCGGTGGTGCCCGGGGCTTTGACAAAGATCGTGCCCGCCGCTCCGTTGGCGTTGCCGGCCGACTTCGCAAAGGCCTGAAGCGATCCGGTAAAACCGGACGTGCTGGCGATCACCGCGATGCGACCCCCGCTGCCGCTACAGCTGTCTCCCGAGCCGCTGGCGCTCAAGGTGCCTCCGCCGCTTAAGGCGCCGGCCACGATATAGACGCTTCCTCCAGAACCACCCTGATTGGGGGAGAACGCGCCGTCGGCCTTGATGGCGCCCTGGACGCTGAGTGTTCCTGAAATGGTGAGCAGAACAGCTCCCCCGCCGGCCACATCGGCTCCGCTGCCCAGGTTGACCGGAGCGTTGAAGGATCCATACGCATTTCCGCCGCATCCGTCCTTGCTTCCTCCCTGGCCGCCGTAGCCCGCCCCGCCCCATCCGCAAAGCTGCATGCCCGGCCCCTGGTTGGCCGCATAACCCAGGCCCGTCACATTGATCAGGCCGTTCACCGTCATCGCCCCGGCAGTGATGCTGCTCTTGTAGAGTTCGACATTGCTGTTGGCCGAATGCGTGATGACCCCGCCCGCCCCCACCACCACCCAGCTGCTCACCGTGATCGGCGCGTTGATCGTCACCGTCGAGCCGTACACGCCGCTGGTGGCGATATATAAGGAATAGACCGAGGTCGGATACCAGAGGACCGGCTGGTTGGCCGAGTTGGTGTCGATAATGACAATCCCGTTCGAATCCGGCGGTCCGCTCGGCGACCAGTTGGTGGAAACCGTCCAGGTCGTGTCGGTCACGCCGGTCCACCGGAAGGTGACGCCCTGCAGCGTCTGGGTCGAGCCGGCTGTCACAAAATTCGCCGCACCGTACCAGTTCAGGCTGCCCACACGGAAGTAATAGGTGGTTAAGCTTGCCAGTCCAGTGACCGTCAGGGTGGCGGGCGTCACGGAATAGGACACCGAGCTGATAAGCGCACCCGAAAAGTCCGAGGCGGTTGAGGCCTGCACGAGGTACCCTTCGGCCGTCGCGCTGGAAGGCGTCAAGGGGAGCTCCTGCCAGTTGAGCGTCGCGCTGGCGGAGTTGACCGCATAGATTTGAGCGCCCATCACCGGCACTGTCAGCGTGCTCGTACTAGACAAGGAGCTCCAGTTATAGCCGCCGCCGGAGAAGAGTCCGCTGATATGCAGGAAATAGGTGGTGTTGGGCAAGAGCCCCTGCACGGTCAGGGTGCTCAGTGTCAGGCTGGCCGTTTCCGATGAACCGGCGATAGTGCCAAAGTCGGAGCTGGTCGAGGCCTCCAGGCGATAACCCAGTCCATCGGGCAACGCCGTCCAGTTGGCGGTGATGCTCGTAGTAGACACTGTGGAAACCTGGACATTGGTGATCACGCCGGTCGAGGTTATAGCCGCAAACGCGGGCGTGATCGCGATGGCTGCGGGGCTGTTTATCCCTGTGATCGCCGTCCCCAAGGTGGGCGTGGTTTTCAAATTGTAAATCGGCCAGGCTTGGCCGCTCGAGTCCGCCACCCAGGCGGTATTCCCATCCGGCGTAATGACGATGGTGTCGGGGTTGTTCATCCCCGTGACCGCCGTCCCCAGCGTGGGCGTTGTTTTGAGGTTATTGATTGGCCAAGCCTGGCCGCCCCACAAGTCCGCTACCCAGGCGGTATTGCCGTCCGGCGTGATCGCAATGCTGTAGTTGCTGTTCATCCCCTCGACCACTGTGCCCAGCGTGGGCGTTGTTTTGAGGTTATTGATTGGCCAAGCCTCGCTGCCGTTCAAATCCGCCACCCAGGCCGTATTGCCGTCCGGCGTAATCGCGATGCCGCGAGGATTGTTCCATGCCGTGACCGCCGTGCCCAGAGCGGGCGTTGTTTTCAAATTGGTGATCGGCCAGACTTGGTTATTCGAGTCCGCTACCCAGGCGGTATTGCCGTCCGGCGTGATTGCGATACCGGAGGGATAAGTCATCCCCGTGATCGCCGTGCCCAGGGTTGGAGTGGTTTTTAAATTGGTGATCGGCCAGGCTTTGCCGCCCGCAACGTCAGCCACCCAAGCCGTATTGCCGTCCGGCGTGATCGCGATGCCGCAGGGGTATCCCATACCGGTCACGGCTGTTCCCAGAACCGGGCTCGTCTTTAAGTTGGTGATCGGCCAGACTTGGCCGTTCCCATCCGTCACCCAAGCCGTATTGCCGTCCGGCGTGATCGCGATACCATAGGGGTTTCCTATGCTGGTCACGGCTGTTCCCAAAGTCGGATTAGTTTTCAAATTGGTGATCGGCCAGGCTTTGCCGTCGCTGCCGTGGTTATTGTCCGCCACCCAGGCGGTGTCGCCCCCTCCTCCCCCAACAGCGACATAGTTCGGCATGTTGTTCCAGTTCACCCCTCCCACCCGCAAGTAGTAGGCTGCCCCTTCCGTCAAGTTCTGCACCGTCAACGTGCTCAAGTTGACATCCGGGGTCTGGGAAGATCCCGCAATCGTGCTGAAATCCGAGAAGGAGGACACCTCCAGCCGATACCCCTGTGCCGCTCCCAGCGGCGTCCAATTCACCGTGATGCTCGTGGCATAGATCTGATAGACCTGCGAGTTTTGGACAAGGCCCGTCAGCGTGCTTGTGCTGAGCGTCGTCGAAGCATAGATGGTCGCTCCCCCGGTCAGAGCTCCTACGCGCAGATAATAGGTCGTATCCGGGCTCAAGTCCTGAGCACTGAGCACTGAACTCTGAGGATTCGTAGTGACCGAAGAATACAGGGTCCCGCTGAAGTCGTTGGCCGTGGAAGCGTCTACCTCAAATCCGGACGCTCCTCCTGGATCCTGCCAGCCGACCTCGATGGAAGCCGAACTCACGGCGACTACGGCAAGATTGCTCGGAGAGGCGGGCGAGAGCGTCACAGTGCTGCCCAGGACCGCCCAGTTATAGGTCCCGGTGGCATCCAGGCCGCTCACGCGCAGATAATAAGTAGTGTTACCGACCAATCCCTGCACCGTCAGGGTGCTCAAAGACAGGCTGGCCGTCATCGAGGAGCCGGCTACGGCGCCAAAGTCGGAACTGGTGGAGGCCTCCAGGCGGTAACCCAGTCCCACGGACAACGCGGTCCAGTTGGCGGTGATGCTCGCGCTATAGACCTTATAGATCTGGCCATTGGTGATCGCATCAGTCAAGGTCGAAGCTACAAATGCGGGCGTGATCGCGATGGCTTGCAGGCCGTACATCCCCATGACCGCCGTCCCCAGGGTTGGAGTAGTCTTCAAATTGTTGATCGGCCAGGCTTGGCCGTTGCCAGCCACCCAGGCGGTGTTTCCATCCGGTGTGATCGCGATGCCGGCAGGGTATGCCATGCCAGTCACGGCCGTCCCCAGGGTTGGAGTGGTTTTTAAATTGGTGATCGGCCAAGCTTGGCCGTTCGAGTCCGCTACCCAAGCCGTATTGCCGTCCGGCGTGATCGCAATGGCGTTGGGGCTTGTCATGCCAGTTATGGCTGTTCCCAGGGTGGGACTGGTCTTTAAGTTGTTGATCGGCCAGGCTTTGCCCCCTGTATTGTCGGTCACCCAGGCCGTATTGCCATCCGGCGTGATCGCGATACCATAGGGGTTTCCTATGTCGGTCACGGCTGTTCCCAAGGTCGGGCTGGTCTTTAAATTGTTGATCGGCCAGGCTTTGCCGCCCGCCTGGTCGGCTACCCAGGCCGTATTGCCGTCCGGCGTGATCGCGATGGCGTAGGGACCATACATTGCCATGCCGGTTACGGCTGTTCCCAAAGTCGGGCCGGTCTTCAAATTGTTGATCGGCCAGGCTTTGCCCGCGTAGTCCGCCACCCAAGCCGTATTGCCGTCCGGCGTGATGGTTATGGCGTAGGGGCCTCCCAAGCCGGTCACGGCTGTTCCCAAGGCGGGGTTGGTCTTTAAATTGTTGATCGGCCAGGTTTTGCCGTTCGAGTCCGCCACCCAGGCCGTGTTGCCGTCCGGCGCGATCGCGATGCCGTAAGGGTATCCCAAGCCATAAATGGCTGTTCCCAAGGTCGGGCTGGTCTTTAAGTTGTTGATCGGCCAAGCTATGCCATCGTCATAGGACGCCACCCAGGCGGTGTCGCCTCCGGCGCCTCCCACATAGACCCAGTTCACAACTCCATTCCAGTTCACCCCCCCCACCCGCAGGTAATAGGCCGCTCCTTGCGTCAGGTCCTGCACTGTCAAAGTGCTCAAGTTTATGTCCGTGGTCTGGGACGATCCCGCAATCGTGCTGAAATCCGAAAAGGAGGACACCTCCAGCCGATACCCTTGCGCCGTTTCCAAGGGGGTCCAGTTCACCGTGATGCTCGTGGAATAGATTTGATAAATCTGAACGTTTTGCAAAACGCCCGTCAGAGTGCTTGTGCTGAGCGGAGTCGAAGCATAGGCGGTCGCCCCCCCGGCCAGAGCCCCCACACGCAGGTAATAAGTGGTGTCCACAGACAAGTTCTGAGCAATGAGCGATGAGGCCTGAGTATTGGTGGTGACCGAAGAATACAGCGTCCCCGTAAAGTCGTCGGCTGTGGAAGCGTCCACCTCAAATCCGGTCGCTCCTCCCGGATACTGCCAGCCGACCTGAATGGAGGCTGAGCTTACGACGACGAGGGCCGGATTGACCGGAGCCAGGAGTCCGAGTGTCACAGTACTGCCCAGGACCGCCCAGTTATAGGTGCCGGTGGCATCCAGGCCGCTCACGCGCAGGTAATAGGTGGTATTACAGATCAATCCCTGAACAGTCAGGGTGCTCAAAGACAGGCTGGCCGTCACCGAGGAGCCGGCTACGGCGGCGAAGTCAGAGCCGGTCGAGGCCTCCAGGCGGTAGCCAAGACCTGTCGAGAGCGTCGTCCAGTTGGCGGTGATGCTGGCGCTATAGACCCTAAAAATCTGGCCATCAGTAATCGCATCGGTCAAGGTCGAAGCCGCAAACGCGGGCGTAATTGCGATATTGCGGAGATTATTGCCCATCCCCGTAACCGCCGTTCCCAACGTCGGACTCGTCTTCAGATTGTTGATCGGCGAGGCGCTGCCGTTCACGTCAGTCACCCAGGCGGTATTGCCGTCCGGCGTGATTGCGATGCCGTAGGGGTTTCCCATGCCGGTCACGGCTGTTCCCAAAGTCGGATTAGTTATCAAATTGGTGATCGGCCAGGCTTGGCCGCCCGCCTGATCGTCGATCACCCAGGCGGTATTGCCATCCGGAGTGATCGCGATGCCGCGGGGGGATCCCATGCCGGTTATGGCTGTTCCCAAAGTCGGGCCGGTCTTCAAATTGTTGATCGGCCAGGCTTGGCCGCCCGCCTGGTCGGCTACCCAGGCCGTATTGCCGTCCGGCGTGATCGCGATGGCTCGCGGACCGTTTGACGTCATGCCGGTCACGGCTGTTCCCAAGGTCGGGCTAATCTTTAAATTGTTGATCGGCCAGGCTTTGCCCGCGTAGTCCGCCACCCAAACCGTATTGCCGTCCGGCGTGATTGCGATGCCGTAGGGGTTTCCCATGCCGGTTACGGCTGTTCCCAAGGCCGGGCCGGTCTTTAAGTTGCTGATCGGCCAGGCGTTTCCGTCCCCGTCAGTCACCCAGGCGGTATTGCCGTCCGGCGTGATCGCGATGCGGCTGGGATATCCGCCGATCACGGCTGTTCCCAGGGTCGGGCCGGCCTTTAAATTAGTGATCGGCCAGGCTTCGCCGACCGCATCAGCTACCCAGGCGGTGTTGCCGTCCGGCGTGATCGCGATGCCGACGGGCATTCCCATTCCGGTCACGGCTGCTCCCAAAGTCGGATTAGTTTTCAAATTGGTGATCGGCCAGGCTTCGCCGCCCGCGTCAGCTACCCAGGCCGTGTCGCCCCCCGCTCCTCCAACATAGGTGTAGTTCGGCACGTTGTCCCAGTTCAGCCCACCCACCCGCAGGTAATAGGCCACTCCTGGCGTCAGGTTCTGCACCGTCAACGTACTTAAGTTCACATCCGTGGTCTGGGAAGATCCGAATATCAGGCTGAAGTCCGAGAACGTTGACACCTGCAGGAGGTATCCCTGGGCCGCCCCCAGCGCCGTCCAGTTCACCGTCACGCTCTCAGCATCGATCTGATAGATCTGCGCGTTGGTGATGGGACTGGTCAGTGTGCTTGTGCTGAGCGTCGTCGAAGCATAGGCCGTCGTCCCCGCATAGAGGTTCCCCACCCGGATAAAGTAGGTTGTGTTGGGGGAGAGCGACGTCATGCTGTCGACCATCAACGTGGTGGCCGATCCGTCGGTCGTCATGGTCGAAAGGACGGTCCCGCTGAAGTCCGAGGCCGTGGAGGCGTCCACCTCATATCCGGACGATACTCCCGGATCCTGCCAGTTGACCTGGATGGAAGCTGAGCTCACGGCGACCACGGCGGGATTAGCCGGAGCCGGGGGCGCGCTCGTCACGGTGCTGCCCAGGACCGTGAAATTGCTTACGTTGTCATAGTTGATCCCGCCCACGCGCAGATAATAGGTCGCGGAGGATGATAATCCGCTGACCGTCAGCGTGCTGGGCGTCACACTCATGCTGATGGAAGATGCCACGATGTTGGCAAAGCTGCTGTCTGTGGATGCATCCAGCTCATAGCCTTCGGCGGTATTCGTCCCCGGGCCGACGCCAAAGGCCGCCCAATTGACGGTGATCGAGGCGGCAAACACCTGGTAGATCCGGCCGGTCGTGATCGGGCTGGTCAGCGTGCTTGTGCTGAGCGGAGTCGAAGTATAGCTGGTGGCGCCGTCCGCCCAGAGGCTGCCTACCCGCACAAAGTAGGTGGTGTTGGGCAGGAGCTGGCCGATATTGAAACCCAAGGCCGTGGCACTGCCGTTAGTCGTGACGCTGCTCACATTCCCTGTGAAGCCGTTCGGCCAGACACCCGTCGACGCCTCCAGGCGGTAGCCGTTGTCGGAGTTCACCGCTCTCCACGCGACAGAAAGGCTGGAGACAAAGACCGCTGTCACCTGCGGGCTTCCGGGCGGGGCCTCCTGCAACCACTGAATGAGGTTTCCCGTATCGTTCTGCTCATGGGCGTCGCCGGCCAAGCCGCCTGAATACTGGTAATTGGCCCAGAACAGACCTGAACTTGAGCCGGAGATCGTGTAGTTATAGTTCGTGCCATTGGCCCTGGAATTGCCGTAGGTCACGTTGTACAAGCTGATCGTGCTTTGGATGACCCCGTTGAGCGTGAAGAGCGTAGACGTGGAGAGCAGGCCGCTTCCGGAATAGTCAAAAGTCGAGTCGTTGATGGAGAAAGGCCCGCTGCCGTTCAGCTGGATTCCGCTCTCATCCATGTTGGTGAACGAGGCATACCGAATGCTGAACGTTCCACTGTCCACAAAAGTGTAGTAGGTGCCTGATCCCGGCAGCATGTCGATGAGGGTGGGAGCCGTCGAGACACCCACCGCCTGGAACCCGGCGCCGGAGACGATTTCGATCTTGGAGCGGCCGGTGTTGTTATTCCAATCCGCGCTAGCCGAAGGGCCGAAATAGAGTTTTTTCTGAACCCCCGGATCTTGGGAAGCCGCGATCAAGGCAAATACGGCCGTGTCCCCATCAGCGACGCCCGCCGGGACGCTCAAATGGAATTGGACGGGGCTGCCGCAGTCCCCGGAAGCACCAGAGTTCAGCGCACAGAGTTCAGCCGGCGTGGAAGACCCCGTGACGTGCCACTGGCCGCTGTGATACGTCATGGTGATCAGTTGGGTAATCGCATTGCTGTCATTCAGCGCGCTGACCACAAAACCGGAAGCCGCCTCTCCGCCGGTCATGACCATGGGCGTGGTGGCCGTCGATGGATAAAGGTCGTCGGCGTAATTCACAGACAAAGTCGAGCCCGAGAGCTGGTAGTCGCCATAAACCTGCACGACGCCGGGAACGGTGCTGTAGTTCACGACATACGTGCCGGCGCCGCTCAAGTTGGCGGCGTTGATTCCCGGAGAATTCAGCCATGACTTCTTGAAAACCATCGTCGTGCCCTGATCAAAAGCGAGTTCGTAGCCTGAATCAGGGGATGGAACCGACGGCGCCGAATAACCGATCAGACAGGCCGCCAAAACACTACCCGTCGGTCCGCCCCAGAAATAAACACCGCCTTGCACGTTGGCATAAACGGTGTTTGAGATCCAGGCGTTGTTGTTCCCTCCAGCCTGAGACAAGCCGACGGCGGAGTTCGCATAGGCACGATTGCCGATAACCAGGTTATCGCTGGTATATTCCAGGAGCATGCCCCAACCGCTGTTTGCATAGGCGTTGTTAAAACTCAAAAGGTTGTTGGACCCATAAAGCGGAAAGATGCCGTTGTTCATACCATAAACGTTGTTGGACGTGATGGTTTCATAGGAGGGATAGTATAAGAACATGGCGTCTCCCGCTGAACCATAGATATTATTGCCCGTAAAGATGGAATGACCGCCCCCCCAAACATAAATGATCCGATTCCCGTTCACATTTCCGTCCGCATAGAAATTGTTGTTCGAAACGACCGCATAAGCCGGCGTGTAGAGATGATTCAAATAAAGCCCGTCATACCCGTTGCGGATCGTGGAACTTGAAAGGGACCCGTTCGCCGCTTCAAAGTCGATACCGTATTTGCCGGCGACATTGGCCCCGAGGTAGGCGAATTCGCCGTAGTTCACATTAAAGCTCGTCGTGTTCGTGACCAGGTTCTGCACGTAGGCGCTGTTACCGCCAGTGGTGTCCGAAGAGCGTACCAGGACGTTGCGGCTGAGGTTGGCCACCACGACCGGCATGGTGCTATAGTGGGCCAGGCTCAGACTCTGGGCGATTGTCACCTGGTTGGAGCCCGGAAGCGTGGCGATCGTCACCGCCTCCATATCGATCGTGATCGTATCTCCCGCCTGCCAGCCGGTGACGTCGCCAACCGTAAAGGTTCCCGCGTCTCCCGGGCCGATCTGGCCGGGGCTCGTCAAGGTCGTCCAGGGCGTCTTGGACGATCCGTAGACCGTAAAATTGCCTCCGTTCTGGACGAGGAGTCCGTACTGCCCGGCGGTTTGGCCGTAAGCCAGGATCAAATTAGCGGATAGCGTAGAGGGAATAGATGATAGGGATGTGCCCATATCCAACGTCCCGCCGGGGTTCACGGTCATATTCCCGCCGACAATCGTGAGCGTGCTGGAGTTTACGCGGCTGAAGGAAAGCTGGCCGTTAATGGTTGTTGTGCTGGCCGTCGCGCTTGAGATGTCCAGCGTCACGGTCGTTCCGGCGGCAATTAAAACCGGATTACAACTGCCTGGAATTGTTTGTTTATCCCATGTCGTCCCCACGCTCCACTCTCCACTCTGCACGGACGTAATCGTGCTGCAGGCCACGGCCAGCGTCGGCGTGCTGTTCAGGCTGACGTAGTTGACCACCCCGTTGTAGTTGATCGCCCCCACCCGCAGGTAGTAGGTGGTCGCATTCGTTAGGCCGGTGGCGCTGAGCGTGCTCACCCCCACGCTGGCTGTCGCCGAGGATAGGAAAGGAATGAAGTCGCTGGACGTCGAGTAATCCAGCTCATAACCTTCGGCCGTATTGGCCCCTGGGCCGACGCCAAAGGCCGGCCAGTTGACGGTGATGCTGGAGTAGTTCACGCTGTAGAGCTGAGGACTCAATAGGTTGGTCAGCGTGCTCGTGCTGAGCGTCGTCGAAGCATAGTAGGTCGCCCCCGCATAGAGGTTCCCCACCCGGATGAAGTAGGTCGTGTTCGGAGACAGAGACGTCATGCTGTCCACCACAAGCTGGGTCGCCGATCCGTCAGTCGTCATCGTCGAAAGGATGGTGCCCGTAAAGTCCGAAGCGGTGGACGCGTCCACCTTATAACCGCTGGAGGGAGACGTCGGCGTCCACGCGACCGTAATGCTTGAGACGCTCACGGTAGATACGGCCAAACCGGTCGGCGCTGCCACAGTTTCCGCGCCAATCGATACGAACGCGCCCGGCGAACCTTGGTTGTTGTACTCGGTCTTGATCCAGTCGGAGGAGCGGGTTGCGCTGGACACCCGTAGTTCATCCAGACCCCCGTACCAGTTCGCAAAGTAATTGTTCCCTTGTGAAGAACCGACGGCAAACGCGCCGGTATCTGAAAAGTTCGTTCCGCTCCCTGCGTTTTGTTGGGAATAGGTGACTTCTCTCCCGTTAATATAAAGGCTCCATTTGTTCGTAGAACTGTTGAACGCTCCGACCACATAAGCCCACGCGCCAGTTCCTACCGTTCCGACGCTGGTGGATTGTCGATAGGTACTATTTGTGACTAAGGTCGCCGCTAGGGTTCCAGAATAAGTCATTGCAAATGAGTGGGCAGACAAACCACAGATTCCCTGGGAAGAATCGATGTCAGTGTTTGTGTAGGATGTCGGATTGGCCCAAGCCGAAAAAGTAATGTTCGTCAGATTATAGAGTGAGGACGGGCTGGCGACCCTTATATCGTGCGTATTTTTCCCATCATTGCTTGCGCCCCCGTCTATTTGCCCTGCGATGGCTGTCATACTGTTGATGGTCCCATTATTCCCATTCCCCGACGAATCCTTGGCTCCCAGAGTCGTCCCATTAGGCAAAAAATGCCATACGAGCGGGAAATTATTGCTCCAAGTGGCCGATGAGATTCCCTGATAGGTCGTGATGGAGGAGTTTCCGTAGCACCAGTAAATGGTCGTATCGGTCGTCGAGGAAATAGATGGCACATTGACCCAGACGATGGTCGCAGACGACCCCGTATTGTTCACGGTCTCCGTATCCCAATGGAGCAGATACGAGCAATCGCTCATCGTTGAGAAGACTTGATCGTACAGGGTGCTCATGTGCCCGTAAGAAGCGGCAGTGGAGATCGAAGGCACATTGGTCGAGATCAGGACGGGGAAGTTCGTAACTGAGGATGAGATTCCCTGAGCGGTGTTCGTGCTGACCATTGTATGCGAGATGGTCACGATTCTCTGGTATTGGTAGCCGGAGAAATCAGCGTGGGACACCGAGGCAGCGAGGAAGCAAAAAACGAACGCAGAGGCGGCGAGGAAGGAAGCGCGAACCTCCGTTGACAGCGCAGGGCACGCGTGATAGACTACCCGCCTATGGTGGCTCAATTCACAGCGGTCTACGTGAAGCGCGGGAAGTGGTATGTCGGCTACGTGGAAGAAGTCTCTGGCGTCAACACCCAAGGACGAACCCTGGCGGAAGCCAAAAAGAACCTGAAAGAGGCCCTGATCATGGTTCTGGAGGCCAACCGCGCCATCGCCCATCGCCTGCGCGATCATCGCTCGATCGAAGAACCCCTCGCCATCGCAGTGTAATACGTCGGACGGCCCCGCCAAAGCCAGGCGTTTTCTGGAATTGTAAATTCTGAGTTCTGAGCTGCAGGAGATGCCGGTGGGCATGCACGCTTATATAAGAGGAACCAGGCGCCTTCAAGTATTTTTGTTGTAAATTTTTTGACACAGAAACGTGTTGTTTTTTAGGCTTGAAATGATGTGGCTCTTGGAAGTTTGTGAGATTTCTGTGAGGCTGGCAGCGACCCGTCAAAACATCTCTATAAATCAGCCGATTTGAAAAAGCGATTCAGGCAACTTAACGTCATCGACTCCTGCTCTAAAAATCGAGCAGTTACATTACCCCTTCGTTGCGGCCTCCGACAGGGGGTACGCCCCGACTGCGAGCCTGGGGGATCGCCGTTCTGAGCCACGTTCTTTGATTTACAAAAAAGGGTTGATAGCCGATTGGGGGAATTCCTGGCAAATGGCAAAAATTGCTTTAGGGACGCAAAAAATCCTGTATACTTATTCTTGATGGAATCGGCGAAGAAACCTCAGCATCCGGAAAGCTCGAAAGACCCCATTGTTTTAATGCGTGCCATGGGATTGCCTGTTATTCCAGGCGCGGAATACCTCGCGGATACGCCGACAAAAAGAAATCCCGCCTCGCTCCAAGAAGTTCAACATCTTCTCAGGGGGCTGCCCGAGTCGCTAGGCGCAGAACTGCGTCGATTGCGCGACGCTTCGTAAACGTGCAGGATCCTGCTGTTTCCCGACAAGGCCCCCCCTCCATTTCTGGATTGTATTTTTTTGATACCAGCGCTCTTCTCAAACGCTACCAAAAGGAACCAGGAACCGATATCGTCAACGCGATCTTCGACGCACCGGATTGTTACGTGTATGTCTCTAGTTTTTCTCTCTTGGAAGTCGTATCCGCGCTGGACAGGAAAAATCGGGAACAGCTTCTTTCCGAAGATACCTTAACTGTAATTCTTGAACGTTTTTGGGCCGATCTCAAATTGGAACGAAAAGCCATCGTCGAAATTCACGACAGCCACATCAAATTGGCCAAGAACTTCATTCTGGCCCACCACTTACGTCCGCCTGATGCCCTCATTCTGGCCCAGTCCCTGATCCTGAAGGGCTGGCCGGCCGATGAGAGCACCTTTGTTTGTTCGGATAAGAAGTTGCTATCTGCCGCCGAAGCTCTTGCCCTGCGCGTCCTGAATCCCGAGTCCGTTTCCCAACCCGGCTGAGGCGGGTCCTGCGCCAACCATGGCGGCGTGCTGTCCCACACCGGCAGCGGCTCATAATCTCTCAATCACTTTTTGGAACATCGCCCTTCTCCATGGGGCAGGACGGGACTTCCGGAAGGGCCGGTGCCTTCCGCGCGCCGGGCGCTTCCTGGCGCCTCCTCGAAGGGTCGATCCCCCCACCCCCCACGTAAGCGTGGGGGCATCGCGCCCCTTCGATAAAAATAGGGATGGGCCCGCGCTCCAGACCCCAGCTTCCTCCCATCTGATGAAGGCTTGTCTTGTGAGTGTTTTATCCGGCGGGGCCCTCATGTCCGGGGAGCGACTCGCGGTCGGCGGATGGGCCGCTTGAGTGCGCCAAGCCGAGGACTGTTTGAGGGCCGACGATTATTTCATACGGGCAGGGCCCGAGTTCCGCAGGCTGCGAGAGCGGACCATACGAGGTGTCCGACCGCGCTGGAGCGGAACGGACGTGAGGGCCCCAGCCGGATGACCCATGGATAAGGGTAACGTCTTAAATTATTTGCTGCCGCTGGATGGGATGGCGTCCTGGAATTGCGCCGGAGCGGGTTCTTCGCGCCGCGAGTAGAGGAATGCGCCCAAAATCAACAGGCACGAGACCGCCAGCATGACCCATACGCCCGGCTGATGGAGGCTGTACTGCACCAGCATCGGCGCCGCGAGAAGCGACACAAGGTTGATGACCTTGATGATCGGATTAAGCGCGGGGCCCGCCGTGTCCTTCAGCGGATCTCCGACGGTATCCCCCACCACCGACGCTTCATGGGCTTTCGATCCTTTGCCGCCATAGAGGCCGTCTTCAATCATCTTCTTGGCGTTGTCCCACGAGCCGCCCGTGACGGCCATAAAGACCGCCAGGAGCTGACCGGACAGGATCACCCCGGCGAGGAACCCGCCGAGCGCTTCGACGTGTAGCACGATGCCGATCACAATCGGCGTCAGGACCGCGATGAGCGCCAGCCCGATGAGCTCCTTCTGGGCGGCGACCGTGCAGATTTGCACGGCCTGACCGTAGTCCGGTTTCACCTTGCCTTCCATGAGCCCCGGAATGCGGAACTGCCGGCGCACTTCGTTCACAATGAGCGACGCGGCACGCGCCACGGCGTTGATAAGTGTGGCCGAGAAGAACCAGGGAAGCGCCCCTCCGATAAGCATTCCGATGAATACCGTGGGGTTCGACACCCGGATGCCGGTGGTCATCACGCGCAGGGCCTCCGGAATGCCCAGGCGCGCCTGGACGCTGGACACATCCGTCAGATAAGACCCGAACAACGACACCGCCGCGATGACGGCCGAACCGATGGCGACGCCTTTGGTGATGGCTTTGGTCGTGTTGCCGACGGCGTCTAAGTCCGCCATGATCTGCCGCGCCGCGGGTTCCAGATGCGCCATTTCGCCGATGCCGTTGGCGTTATCCGCGATCGGGCCGAAGGAGTCCATGGCGACGTTATTGCCGGTCAGGGTAAGCATCCCGATACCCGTCATGGCGACGCCGTAAAGGACATAAACGACCGGCTGGCCGTGGTAAATAACGACCGCGGCCGCAATCGTTCCCGCGATTACGAGAATCTGCCAGACGGTTGCTTCGCAACCGACCGCCAGCCCACGCAAGAGCAGGGTCGCCGCCCCCGTCCGTGAAGCGGCGGCGATGTCTTTGACCGGCTTGTATTCGGTATGGGTGAAGTATTTCGTCACTTCATCGAGCACAATGGCCAGGCCGATACCGACCGCCACCGAAAGGAACGCGCGCCATTCATGCATGTAATAGTGGGCCAGGAAGAAAAAGGCGACGATGGAAATGGCCGCGGAAATATAAAACCCGCGGTTGATCGAACTCATCGCGTCGCCGCGTTCGCCCGCGCCGCCCCTTTTTCCGCTGACCGCATAGGTCCCGATAATGGAGGAGAGGACGCCGATCCCGCGCACGAGAAGCGGGAAGATGATCCATTTGAGCTCATGCGTGAGCGAAACAAGCGCCAGGCCGAGGATCAGCCCGGACACGATGGTCACTTCATAGGATTCGAAGATGTCCGCCGCCATCCCGGCGCAGTCGCCGACATTGTCGCCGACCAGGTCGGCGATGACGGCGGCGTTTCGGGGGTCATCCTCCGGAACGCCGGCTTCCACTTTTCCCACCAGATCGGCGCCCACGTCGGCCGCTTTGGTGTAGATGCCGCCGCCGACGCGCATGAAGAGCGCCAGAAGCGTGCCGCCAAAACCAAAGCCCAGGAGCGCATCGGGAGCGGCGACGCCGAAATAGATGAAGATGGTGGTCCCGCCGAGGAGCCCAAGACCATCCGTCAGCATGCCGGTAATCGTGCCTGAGCGGTAGGCGATCTGCAGGGCCTCCGCAAAGCTCCGCCGGGAAGCCGAAGCCACACGGACGTTGCCTTCAATGGCCATACGCATGCCGAATTGGCCCACCATCAGGGAGAAGAAGGCGCCCATGACGAACGCCAGCGCCCGGCCGATGCCGATCACCATCCGGACCTGGTCGGGAGTGAGATTGCTGAAACGCTCCAAGGCCTCCGCGCTCGGCGGCACGACATAAACCGAATAGAACAGGACGACGGTGAGGACCGCAATAAGAGGAAGAATCGTTTTGAGCTGGCGGCCGAGATAGGCATCCGCGCCTTGGCGGATGGCATTCCAGACGTCCTGCATGGCCGCCGTTCCTTTGTCCTTTTTCAGGATCTGATGGCGCAGAATCAGGGCATAAAACAACCCCGCAAAAGCGACCCCGAGCACGCTCCAGACCGCATGAGTTTCAAAAGCTGTGGCGTAAATCAAACTTTTCATTGGATTCTTGCCTCCTAAAGGATTATAACCTTACTTATTCTACGGGCTTTCCGTTCCGGCGGTATGAGATAGATCATAGAAGGGGGAGGACAACACCATGGCGATTGATCCGAAGGAAATCAACAGTATCGAAAACTCGATGGTTCACGATGAGGACCCGGATCCCAAGCCGCAGGGGTGGGGCATTTACCTGACGCTGAAGTTTATTTCCAAGACCATTCTGGGCGTTTACGCGCTGATGCTCCTGGCCATGCTGGCCCTGCAGCTGGCGCTTCGCGGCGGCCAGGAAATGCCGGTTTCCCTCAGCCCGGAATCTCTTCTGGTCGCAATCCCGTTCGCCCTGGTGGCGATTTATTTTTACTTCACCGCGGATCCCGAACCGGAACTTGAGAAAAGGCGGAACACGAAAGGATGCGCCGCGACGTTTATCGGCGTTTTTGTGGTGATGCAGGTCGTCTCAGTGCTTCTGTGGACGTGGATCGCGAAAGCGTTCAGCCTGCATTAGGCTCCGGCGGCTTTTTTTCCACGCGCGGGTGATGCTCCTTGCAGTGCGTGCAGGCGCACCGTTCAAACTCTTCCTCTTCCCAGTGCGCGCAGCCCTCGCATAAGTAATGCCAGTAAAGCTTCAGCGCGGCGAGTTCTCCACAGCGGTCGCAATGTCCTTCGGGTTGTTTCATCGGTACCTCATTTTAGGCGAGATGAAGGGGGAAGTCCGCCCCCCCGTCATTCGGTTCGAGTGACGAGAGGGCGGAACTTCGGGTTGCCTTATGGTTGCCCGCCATGGCTTCCGCTCCCCTTCGCGTATATTTAACGCGAAGGCGCCGAACGTAACTATGAGCGCCGTCATATTTAAAAGAAATGGATCGAAACCATTGAAAAATTAGTACCGCCAGAGGTGAAAACGGACTCTAAATTCGCGGCGTTCGTGCAGAATCCAGCTGAAGAGCGTGCTGAAGACGGAGAAAACAAGCGATCCGGCAATGGCCCAGGTGTAGTTCTTAATCATCAGGCTCGGGATGATATAGCCGGCGCTGAAAAAGATGGCGGCGTTCAAGAAGATCGTGAAAAGGCCGAGGGTCAAAATATTGAAGGGAAGTGTCAGAAAAAGAAGGACGGGTCTCACGAACGCATTCAACAGACCCAGGACAAGGGCCCCCATCCAGGCCGCATGCCAGTCGCGGAACCAGATGCCGGCGTGCAGGAGAAGCGACGTGGCGATAAGCGCCAGGGTATTGGTGACCCACCGAATTAGGAATACTTTCATAGGGGTTGACGACTCAAAATAGTTCTCCTTGTTTTGTGTCGTGTTGCATCATTTTCTCCGGCGCTTCCGCCTTGGCTCGATTCAGCGCCCGGTTCAACAGCTTGTCGGCCCGGGCGATCATCGGATGCTCCCTCGGCACCTGCTTCCACGTCACCGCTTCAAAAGCGCCTGCCGCCGATTTTACTTTTTCCGCGAGCGCTTTCATATGCGCGTCCTTAATACGGTACAGGCCCTGCAGCTGGAAAATAATCAGCTCGCTGTCCCCGTGGCAGAGCAGCCGGGTGGCTTTATGCGTTTTCGCCAGTTCAAGCGCCTTCATCATCGCCCGATATTCCGCCTGATTGTTTGTCGTCTCACCGATGCATTCGGCGGTTTCCGCCACGACTTTCCCGCCGGGCTCGCAAAGAACGACGCCGATGGCCGCCGGGCCGGGGTTGCCCCGCGCGCCTCCGTCCGAAAACGTGTGGAGGATCATTATCGATAATTCGTGAACTGGAGCGGCAGGCCGAAATCCTGGCCGCGGATGAAATTGATCGTGACCTGCAGATCGTCTTTGGATTTGCTCGACACGCGCAGCTGATCGCCCTGGATGGAGGCCTGCACCTTGATCTTGGCGTCCTTGATCGCCTTGACGATGGTTTTGGCTTTTTCCGACTCGATGCCCTGCTTGATTTTCACCGGCTGGCGCACGGTCGCCTTTTCCGCGGGCTCAATTTTCTGGTAGTCCATGGCCTGGAGCGAGATCCCGCGCTTGACCAATTTGGATTGCAGAATGTCGATGACGCTCTTAAGCTTCTGCTCGTCATCCGAAAACAGCGTCAGGATTTCCTTTTTGTCCCAGTCGATATGGGAAACGCTGCCCTTGAAATCAAAACGGGTCTGAATTTCCTTGTTGGCCTGGTTGACCGCGTTCTCGACTTCCTGAAGATCCAGTTTGGACACGACATCGAATGAAAAATCCTGCGCCATGATAGCCTCCTATCGCAATAAGAACGTACCGCCAACGACCAGAAGAATCCCGATTCCTTTTTCCAGCGTGAGCGGCTCGCGCAAAAGAATGATCCCGAGCAGGCAGGCCGTCACCGGATAGGAAGCGCCCACCGGAACGACCCGCGAGACGTCGCCTATCTTGAGCGCGCGGTAAAAACAGAGCTGGCCGACGATGCTCGCGAGAAAGCCCCCCGCACAAAGGAAAAACCACTGGCGCGGCGCCACGTCCGAGAAGCGTCCCGGCAGGCGGGAGAGAAGAGGAATACAGGCGAGGACGCCCAGAGCCACGCCTATAGAACGGATACACACACCGATCACCGGATCCGTCGTGCCGCGCAATCCGGCCTTTTCTAAGAGCGGCGCAAGGCCCCAGCAGAAAGACGCCAGAAGCGCCCAAGTGAACGCATTCACGTTTTCGTCACCGTCAGATCACCCATGAATTCCGCGGGACGTTCGTCTGCGACCTTGAAGTGATAGCGGATGGCGTCCAGGATCCGCGGGGCGGCTTGGCCGTCGCCATAGGGATTCACCGCGTTGGCCATGCGCTCATAGACGCGCGGGTTATTCAAAAGCTCCTGGATGTTCTGATAGACGCCCTGCTCGTCGACGCCGATCACCTTGGCGGTGCCGACGGCCACGGCTTCCGGCCGTTCGGTCACTTTGCGCAGCACCATCACCGGTTTTCCCAGCGCCGGAGCTTCTTCCTGGATGCCGCCGGAATCGGTGACGACCAGAGTGGACCGCTTCATCAGATTGACGAGATCCAGATAATCGACCGGAGGGATCAGATGGATACGCGCATGGTTCCCCAGGATCTCCTTCGCCGGCTTCTGGACGTTGGGGTTCAGGTGCACGGGATACACGATGGAAACGTCAGGATGATCCTCGACGACGCGCCGCAGCGCCCGGAAGACGTCTTCCAGAGGTTTTCCATGGTTTTCGCGCCGGTGCGCTGTGACCAGAATCATCCGCGAGAAGAATGAGAGAGTCTTCAGCGCGGGTTCCGTCCAGTGGTGCGGCTCTTTGAGGGCGATCGCAAGCGCGTCGGTCACCGTATTGCCGGTGACAAAAATCCCTTCTTCTTGAATATTTTCCTTCAAAAGGTTTTCCCGGGCCCGGTGAGTCGGGGCGAAATGCAGCGCGCACAGATGATCGGCCAGCACGCGGCTGGACTCTTCCGGAAAGGGATTGGCCATGTCGTAGGAGCGCAAGCCGGCCTCCACATGTCCGACCGGGATCTTGCGGTAAAAAGCGGCCAGCGCCGCGGCAAAAGTCGTGGTGGTGTCTCCATGCACGAGGACAAGGTCCGGCTTCTCTCGTTCCAGAAGGGGCGGAAGGTTCGCCATGACCTGGACCACAATATGCTCCAGAGACTGGTTCTGGATCATGATATCGAGGTCGTGATCGGAAGTAATTTTGAAAAGCTTCATCACCTGGTCGAGCATGCTGCGGTGCTGGGCGGTGACGGCCACGATCGTCTTGAAATCCTTTGGCCGCGCACACAGACCGCGCACGACGGGCGCCATTTTGATGGCTTCCGGGCGCGTACCGAAAACGCAGAGGACTTTGAGCGGGGATTTTTGGCCGGTGGTCACTCTTACGTTCCTTTCACAATGGCCAGAAAAATAGCGGCCACCGACAAGATCAGGGTCAGCACATACACCAAGAGCACCACTTCCCGCGCCGTCCAGCCATGGGCCATGAGACGGTGGTGCAGATGTTCCTTGTCCGGCTCCATGATCCGATGGCCTTTCTTATAGCGGCGGACCATGGCCAGGCTGACGTCGATCACCGGAAGCGCCACAACGATCACCGGAATCATGACGGACAGGACGGCGGTGGTCTTAAGGGTCCCGATCACCGTGATCGTTCCGAGAAGAAAACCGATCCCGAGAGCGCCGCCGTCCCCCATAAACACTTTGGCCGGCGAAAAATTGTACGGGATAAAGCCCAGACAACTCCCGCAAAGGATCGCCGAAAGGACCCCGGCGAGCTTCAGCTGCTTGGAGATAAACGGCGTGTCGGTGTCTCCCTGAATGATGGCGACGGCCAGGAAGGTGGCTGACGCGATCGCCGCCAGCCCGGCCGCCAGTCCGTCCAATCCATCGGCCAGATTGATCGCGTTCATGAACCCGATCACCCAGAGGACGGTGATGATTTGCGACAACAGGATCGGAAACTGCGCGTAATTAAAGAACGGAAGGCGCAGTCCCATGATCTGGACGCCGTAATTTAAGGCCACCAGGGAGGCAATGATCTGCGTCAGGAGCTTGGGCAGTGCGGCGACGCCCTTTCTGTCGTCCTGCATCCCAAGAAGAACGACAAACGTCAATCCGACCAGAATTCCCGCCAGCTGTTTATCGAGCGTGACGACGCTGAGCATTTCTCCGTGGTTATAGAGCGGGTAGCGGTAGGACAAAAGCTGCCGGAAACGAGGGAATCCGATATAGACGCCCAGGAGCCCGATCAGGATCCCGAGATAAATCCCAAGGCCCCCCCAGCGGGGAATCGGCGTTTGATGCACTTTACGAGCGTCGGGATAATCCAGCACTCCCCAGCGCTTGGAAAGCCAGATGGCGAACGGAGTCACGCTGAAGCTGGAGGCGCAGGCGACGACGAACGCCGCGATGTAAATCGTCCCCATTTACGCCTTCAATCGTTCCTTATACACCGGGTATTTCAGGCAAAGCGTCTTGACTTCGGCCCGGATTTTCGCAAGCTCCTTCGGGTTCTGGTGGTTCGTGATGGCCCGGTTGATCCAGGCCGCAATCTTGACCATGTCCTTTTCGGCCAGTCCGCGCGACGTCACCGCAGGCGTTCCGATGCGGATGCCGCTGGCGATAAAGGGCTTTTCCGGATCAAAAGGGATCGCGTTCTTGTTGACCGTGATGCCGGCCAGGTCGAGCGCTTCTTCGGCCGCTTTGCCCGTGATCCCTTTCGGCCGAAGATCGACGAGGAACATATGGCAGTCCGTCCCGCCCGTGACGATGCGGAACCCCTGCGCGGCCAGTTCTTCGGCCAGCTTTTGCGCGTTGTCGAGGATCTGCTGCTGATAGATCTTAAAGGAGGGCTTCAGCGCCTCGCCGAAGGCGACGGCTTTGGCGGCGATGATGTGCATCAGCGGTCCGCCTTGGACCCCCGGGAACACCAGCTTGTCGAGCGCCTGGGCGTATTGCGCTTTGCACAGGATCATCCCCGCCCGCGGGCCCCGCAGCGTCTTATGGGTCGTCGTCGTGACGATGTCCGCATAGGGGACCGGCGAAGGGTAAAGTCCAACCGCGACCAGTCCCGCATAATGAGCGATGTCCGCCATCAAAAGGGCTCCCACCTTGTCGCTGATGGCCCGGAACCGCTGCCAGTCAAACACGCGCGAGTACGCGGAGGCGCCGACGCAGATGAGTTTCGGCCGGTGTTCGACCGCGAGCCTTTCGGCTTCATCGTAGTCGACCAACTCGGTGTCTTTGTGCACATTGAAGCCGACCACCTTAAGAAATGTGCCGGAGAAATTGAGCGGGTGCCCGTGCGTGAGATTCCCCCCCTGGGCCAGATTGAGGCCCATGATCGTGTCGCCGATCTGAAGAACGGACAGGTAGGCCGCCATGTTGGCGGAACTCCCGGAATGCGGCTGGACGTTCACATGCTCGGCCCCGAAAAGCTTTTTTGCGCGTTCAATGGCCAGATTTTCGACGATATCCACCTGGTCGCAGCCGCCGTAATAGCGCTTGCCGGGATAACCCTCGGCGTATTTGTTCGTGAGGACGCTTCCCTGGGCCTCCAGAACGGCTTCCGAAACGATGTTTTCCGACGCAATGAGTTCGAGCGTCCAGGCTTGTCGGCGGGTTTCTCCCAGAATGGCTTTGTATACGGCGGGATCAAGTTTTTTAAGGATGCTTTTCACGGCGGGTTCCTTCCTCAGATTTTAATTTTGGCAACAGTTCGAGCAGGGCGTTCTGGATATCTATTCTACACTTCTCGAAGTCCTTTGGGGAACCGCCGACAGGGTCGTCAATCTCGGAAGCGGTGAGCAGGCGGACCTTTTCCTTGGCTTCCGGAAAATTCGTCAGGACGATACGGCGGTGATGATGGGTCATGACCAGGATCCAATCCGCTTTATCGAGGTCCTCTTCGGTCAACGTTTTTGATTCATGGGGCGTCGGCTCAATGCCGATGGCCTTGAGGGTCTCTTTCGCTTCTTCTGACATCGGCTGGGGGTCCCAGACGCCGATCCCCCGGGAAAAGACTTCGATGCCCTGGATCCCCTCCTTTTGGAGCATGTGCCGCAGCATCATCTCGGCCATGGGACTGCGGCAGGTGTTTCCCGTGCAGACAAAAGCGATCGCTTTGGGTGTCATATCCTTAACGGCGGGTGCAGATCAAGTTGATGGCGGACGCGTGTCCGGCGGAATCCGAGACCGAATGAAATTCGATCCGGACGAGAATCACCGCGCCCCCTTTGGTTCTGTGCGAGGTGTCGAAGGTGGCGCGTTTGGCTTTTTGCAGTTCCTGCCCCAGCCGCGCGATCTCGGATTCCGATTCGAAGATTTTCCCAATGGATTCTCCGAGCATCTCGGCGGCGGAGTACCCGTAGAGCTCTTCGGCCCCTGAGCTCCAGTCGGTAATCCGTCCTTTAAAATCCATTTGAATCCTGGCCCCCGGTACCGAAGCGACTGACCCCGCCGGCCCCCGATAGACGCCGTCCGCCAAGGGGACCGGCGCATGCAGAAGGCGGTATATTCCGATCACGGCCACGGCCAGACAGACCAGTCCGACGAGCGCAATGACGCCAACTCCGGCCATATGCAGACGCATGGCGATCAGGATCGACTGTTTTCGAGACTCCATTTCGGCGGGGGGAAGCGCCGGCAAGAATTTATTCAGAACTCCGACGATCTGCAAACGCTGGGCTTCCATGGTCTTCTCGGCCTGGCCCACCAGATTTTCTTTGACGAAGCTTTCCCGGGCCAGATCGTTATTCGCCTGCCACAAGGTCCGCATTTCATGCAGGATCTTGCGCTCCCGCGGCAGAAGGTCCATGTTGGAATAAAGTTCCAGATAGGTCTCCCCGCGGTTCTCATTTTCATAAGCCAACGCAGAGGCCGCTTCGGAAGGTTGCACCCACGCCTGCGCGAGGTTCTGCTGCCAGGCGCGCATCTGGTTTTCGATATTCAAAATCGCCTCGCCGCGCTCCGCGCCATCGGCCTGATTTTTGCGGATAATCGGGCGGATCTCGTGGTCGATCAGATAAAGGATCCGGCTGAAGTTGGTCTCAAGGGCGGCCCGGCTTTCCATGCGGCGGATGTTGGTGTCAAGGGTGTGGTCGATCGTTTCCTTAAAGAGAGCGAAGGCCCGTTTGATCTCGTCGCCGGCCGCCTCGGGAAAAAGTTTGGGGTTCTGGCGGGTAAACTCAGGGAGAAGCATTTCAAAGTCCCTGCGGCTTTCGGCGATCTGCTTTTCAAGAGAAGCATCGGGACTTCGGAGATACCCTTCCAGAGTGACATGAATGCTTCCCAGCTGGCCGAGAAGCGCCGCCCGGAACGGAGAAGGATCGCGCAGGTCAGAAATTTCATCGACGGTCCGGTTGACCGCGGCAATCTCCTTCCGGAGGCCCCACCAGACGCCGGCGAGAAGGAGCGCTGCCACCACCCCAAGGGTGACGATACGCCAACCAGCGGACTTTTTTCGGTTCACGAGCGATATTAAACCGTTTTCAACCAACAATTGAAAGCGGGCAGCCAATCCAGGGTGGATATGAAATTGGGGCGAATCGAGGAATCCTACAACTCGGCGCGGGAATTTTTATCGACGAACTTTTTCATCCTGCTCGACATCATCTTTTTCGTGTCGCTGGCCTGGTCGGTGATCGACACGATCCTTCTGCTTAAAATCGCCCGCCGTTAAGTTTTTTTCTCCAGCCGATTTTGAAGATCACGAACGGCGGTTTCCAAAGCTTCGATGCGCCTTTCGAGGCGCGCGACGGCATCAGGAGAAGAGGGCTTAACGACCGTCAGGGCTGGTTTCTGCGGCTTTTCAAGCGGCAAATTCTTGGACGGATTCCCGGAAAATAAGTGCGCGTAACGCGCTTCCTTCTGCCCCGCCTGACGGGCCAGTCTCGCGACGAAAGGCCCATCGGGGCGACCGGCCAGTTCGAGAAGAACCGCTTCAACCTCTGCCGTGCTCGCAAATTCGCAGATCCGGTCTGTCCGTGTCTTAATTTCACCTGGCGTCTGAGGGCCTCGAAGAAGAAGAACACAGATCGTCCCGATTTCCTGTGCTGATCCGCCGCCGATCAGATTCTCCACATGATGCATGAACTTGGTGACCCGGCTGCCCGGTTCGCTGCGGCGGCCGACAAGGTTCTTTTCCTGCAGCGTCGCGAGCGCCCGGGCGATCGCGGTTTCATCCATCCTCATGACCGGATCTCGGCTGGTCTTCTGATTGCAGGCATTGGTGAGGGCATTCAGCGAAAGCGGATACTGGTCCGGCGTCGTATACGATTTTTCTACGAGCGATCCCAGAATTCGGGCTTCGACATCGGTCAAGGGAGTGACGGGCATGAGGGTCTCCTTAAGGAAGAAGTTGCTGCAGGATCCGGTTGATCATCCGGACGCTGACCGTCAGATACAGAAGCGCAGGCAGCAGGAATAAGTAGATGAGGATGCGCCATTTGACGGAGGGACTGAGCGTCGTGTCCTGATACAGTTTCCAGAGACCCACCGGCGGGAACAAATACAGCCATGACGCCAGAATGGTGATTCGCTTCCATCGAGGCTTTTCTAGTTGAGGATCGTTCATTCAGAGGATGCGCCGGGACGGGCGCTTTGAAGGTACCGTTTGCAGGCCGCTGAAAAGTTCGGCTGCTGATCGGTGATGCAGGACGCCAGAGCGCGCGGAGTCAGATCGGGACAAAGCCTCTGCACGTCCGGAATGCAGGCGGCGGGGCCTGTCGGGTCCTGAACCAATGTCATCGCGGACTTCAACTGATCTCGACAGGTTGGCGACAACTGGTCTCCGCGCTCGGCCAGGCAGGTCTCAAGCTTATCTTCCAAGCGGGTGCATACCCGCTCGATTTCTCCGACGCAGGCCGTCGGATCCTCCACCGCCCACAAACGCGGGCAAGCGAGCATCAGGGCCGGCAGGAGCCAGGCCGCCCCGCGAAGCTTATTCGCCATGTTTTTCGACAAATTTCTTAATGTCTTCAATGTGGGCCAGGATCAGCTTCGCCTTCTTCACTCCGAATTGAAAGGGAAACTTGTCTTCCGGCGTCGACTTAATGACCATCATCGGCTTTCCTTTGAATTCGGACTCAGATGCTTCTGACATGAGAGGTCTCCTTTTTCGCGCAAGTATTCGAGGGTTCAGACTCCAACAAGAAGATTATGTCACAAAAAAAGAATGAATATTTCCCATGCTTCCCGCCTCTAAATGATATGGAGGCTCTCTTGATTCGCGATCTGCCTTATGTGGAAAGACCCCGCGAGCGGCTGGCCGCCCTGGGCGCCGAGGCGCTCAAGGCGGAAGAACTGCTGGCCATTATTCTCCGGACCGGCTACAAGGGGCACGGAGCGGTCGATGTGGCCCGCGATATCCTGAAGAAATTTTCCCTTCCCCAGTTGTGCGCGATGCCCCTGGCGAGCCTGTCAGCGATCCGCGGAATGGGAGAAAGCCGGGCGGCGGTTCTTCTGGCGGCGATGGAACTAGTGCGGCGGGGACAACAGTCGGAGGAAACGGCTCTTCCGGTTCTGCACTCCGTGAGCGATGTCGCGGCCCAGGCGATTGAGATCCGTGATAAGAAAAAAGAATACCTGTTGGCTTTCTTTTTGAATGCCCGTCACCAGTTGATCGCCAAAGAAACGATATCCATCGGGACGCTCACTGCCTCCCTGGCGCATCCGCGAGAAATCTTTTCCCCCGCCGTAGGCCAGGCTGCCGCCGGCGTCATTCTGGTGCACAACCATCCCTCCGGCAACCCCAGTCCCTCGGACGAAGACATCCGACTGACCAAACGCATCGCCCAAGCCGGTCAGATCATGGGCATCGAATTGCTCGATCACGTCATCATCGCAGAAGGTGGATGCTACAGCTTCAAGACCGCGGGACAACTGTAGCGGGTGACGATTCTACAGCTTTGGCAATGTTACGGACCATGCCGACGAAGATGAGCTGGTGGAAGGGATAGAGCAGATACCAGGCCCAGATGCCCCAGATGCCCATGGGGTCGAAGATGGCGGTCTGGCGGATGATGGAGCCTTCTCCCGTCGGTTCGACTTCGAACTGAAGCCAGGCCCGCCCGGGGAGCTTGAGCTCCGCGAAAAGCCTCAGCAGCCGGTCGGACTCATAGCGCTCCACGCGGTAGAAATCGACCGTGTCGCCGACGCGGAGCCATTCCGGATGCCGGCGGCCCCGCCGCATGCCGACCCCGCCGACCAACAGGTCCAGGAACCCTCGCAGCCGCCAGAGCCGATTCCCGAAATACCAGCCGTTGTCGCCGCCGATCCGGCGGACGATGCGAAAAGCGTCCCGCGGATGCTTCCGGACTTTTACCGAGCGCGTGTCCAGAAAACGCGTCCCGAACCGGACGCCGGCCCAGGATTTCAAGTCGCCTCCGGACGATAACGCATCCGACCAGTGCGTCAAGGCAAATTCCCGGTCTTCATTCACGAGCGCTCGATGAATGGCTTCCCGGTACCCGCGCGGATGGATGGAAAACGTTTCCAGCGCGGCCGGATCGCGGACGACCGTGGCATGACGGATGCTGTTGATCAGTTGGCGGCCGACTCGGGAGTAAATGGGAGTCACCAGGCCCAGCCACAGGCTCGACAGATGCGGCGTCACAAAAGGGATGGAGATCATGGCCCTTCGCAGACCCCGCTGGCGGGCGTATTCCTGCATCAGTCCCGCATAAGAGACCACGTCCGGGCCTCCGATTTCATAGATCCGGCTCTCTTCCGACGGCCTGTCCATCGCGCCAAGCAGGTAGCCGATCACATCTTCAATGGCGATCGGCTGAGTGCTCATGCGCACCCAGCGCGGCATGATCATGACCGGCAGGCGCTCCACCAGCGCGCGGATCATTTCGAACGAAAGACTTCCCGAGCCGATGATGATTGAGCTGCGGAATTCGATGACGGGCACTCCGGAAGAGCGGAGGATCTCGCCGACTTCCTGGCGGCTCCGGAGATGAGAAGACAGCTGCTCGTGGCTGTCCCCAAGCCCTCCCAGATAGACGATGCGCCGCACGCCCGCATGCGCAGCGGCCCGCGCAAAGTTACGGGCCGCTTGGCGATCGGTCGCTTCGAATCCCGCGCCTATCGCCATCGAGTGGACCAGGTAATAGGCGGTATGGACGCCTTGCAGCGCCTCAGTCAAGGAGTCGATGTGGAGAAGGTCTCCCTCGACGATCTGCGTCGAGGCGATCGCTCTCGGCCGCAGGCGCTCGATATGCCGGACCAGGCACCGCAGGCGCCATCCACGGCGTTCCATGGCGGCCAGAAGACGGCCGCCGACATAACCGGACGCGCCGGTCAGGAGAATGAGAGGATTTGAGGCAGACATCCGTCCGCTATTTTGGCACTTTTCCTTGTTCTTTATGTACCCTATCTGCGATGAAAGGATGCGCGGGAATCTGGTTTGTCTGGATGCTGCTGGCCGGTCCGGCCGCATGGGCGTCGAGCGTTTCGTTTTCGCCGCGTGAATTATTCCGGGTCCCCTTTGGGGAGAGCCGGGAGCGGCTGGGAAAACAGCTCGACGGTGGGAACCTGATCATCCCGCGCGGCTTTACGATGGATGCCGCCGGCCATTTCTATATCTACGACATTAATCATCACCGGGTCGCGCGCTTTTCGTCCGAAGGGCGCTATGAAATGGAATGGCGTTACCCGGCCACCGCCGGCCAGATGTTCGCCCATGCCGACACCCGGGAAAATCTCTGGCTTCTGGTCAGCGACCCCGCACAAGGCCTGTTTTACGGAGTGTATGATGGGCACGGCCGCAATCTGCGATCCGGGACATTTTCTCAGTTCAACCATTTCCGGCTCCATCCGGGGGATGACAATGTGCTTCATGTGATCCTCAGTTCCGATCAGAAGCCCGAGACCGTTCAGACCTGGTTCCTGGATGAAAAAACCTTGCTGATGAAGAAAGAAAACGTGGGCCAACCACCGGAAGCACATCATCAGATCCGGCACCACAATCATGTGTACTTCATTGATGAGGTTCCCGGCGGTTCAGGCCGCCAGGCATTGCCAGTCAATCGAGTGACCGATGAATCCCATCGCGGCATCGCTGAGATTCAAGGAACAGTCGTGTATGTGACCGGGCGCGGCGAAGTCTATGCGCGCGTCAATGATCGGGAAATCCGCGTCTACGAGCCCGACGGCGCCTTTAAAGGGAGGGTCTTGCTGAAAGGGTTGTCATCCGCCTGCCTGGCGGTGCGGTTTGACCCGGACGGCAATATCTACGAGCTCGACGGTATTCCTGATAAGGCCGGCCAATACGGCGCCGACATGTCCGGGATGAGGCTGATCCAATGGGAGCGGCGCTAGCTCAGGAGCGCCTTTTCCAGAGTCTTTCTGGAAATCGCTCCTTCCCGCGCGATCGTGAACGGATAGTGCGATAAATCGACGACGGACGACGCCGCCTTGACGCGGCAACTCCCCGCATCAATCAGCCAATCGACTTGAGAGCCAAAGAGCTTCGCGCAGGCGTGACCTGTGATAGCGGGTTCCTCCCCTGAACGATTTACGCTGGTCGTCGCCAGAGGAATCCCCACTTTTTTTAGAAGAGCAAGCGTTGCCGGGTGGTCGGGAATCCGGACACCGATGGTCGCCAGGCCGCCGGTCACAAGGCGTCCGAGCGGTGACGCCTTAAAAACAAGCGTTAGCGGCCCCGGCCAGAATCTTTCAGCAAGGCGCTCCGCTTCAGGCGGAATCGATTCGACCAGGGGACGCGCAGCCTCGAGAGTCGGGATGAGAAGCGCCAGAGGTTTTCGCCCATGTCGGCCTTTCAGGCGATAGATGCGCTTAATGCCGGGAAGCGAAAATACGCTCGTCCCGATGCCGTAGACGGTTTCTGTGGGGAAAATCGCGACGGCTCCGGCCCGCAAATCGGCGGCCAGAGAAGTCAGGATCCTGGCGGGGAGCACGTGCGATCGAAGCCGGAAATGGCGGGTTTTACGTCCGGTAGCGCGCGTTGATGTCGACATACTGCCCTGTAAAATCGCAGGTCCAATAGAAGCCCTCCGCCGGACCGGCATGCAGCTGAATGCGTAGAGTGACCTCTTTGGCCTTCAGCGGCTCGCGCGCTTTATCCGCCGAGACGGCCGTCGGCGCTCCGTGCTGGAAAACGCAGAGCGTTCCGAAGGAGATATCGACTTGGGAAGGATCAAAGGAAACTCCGGACCGTCCCATGGCCGCCAGGATTCTTCCCCAGTTGGAATCTTCGCCGTAGGCCGCCGTTTTGACCAGCGGAGAGGTGGCCACCGTCATCGCCATTTTCTGGGCATCCCGGACGGAACGGGCGCCTTCGACACGGATCTCGAGAAACTTGCTGGCGCCCTCACCATCTTTAGCGATTTTCTTGGCGAGCTCGATGCAGATCCCCCGCAGCGCCTTATAAAAGAGCTTTTTTTCTGCCGGTGTTGTGAGTGTTGCTCCGGACATGCCGTTCGCCAAGAGAAAGACGCTGTCGTTGGTTGACATATCGCCGTCCACGGTGACACGGTTAAAGCTTTCATCCGTCGCCGGTCCGAGATGCGCGCGCAGCTCCAGGGGGCTGGCTTTCAGATCGGTCAGAATGAATGCCAGCATCGTCGCATGCGGTTTGCCGCTCAACGTCATAGCCGGATGAATCATCCCAGCCCCTTTGCAGCAACCCCAGAGACGAACGTCTTTTCCTTGGATCTGGAGAGACGCATGTGCGATCTTGACTGTGGTGTCGGTCGTCATAATCGCTTCGGCGGCCTTATGGAAAGCGTCATAGTGTAGGCCGGTATCGCCGAGAAGTTTCCTGGACAGCATTGGGATCTCTTCTGAGAGCAGATCCATCGGCATAAAGTCGCCGATCACGCCGGTCGAGGCTACGAGAATCTCTTTCCTAAAAACGCCTAAAGCGCTGGAGGCCCAGTCGATTGTTTTTTTGGCTTCACGCACGCCGCGCGCGCCCGTGCAACAGTTGGCGCAGCCGGAATTGACCAGAATCGCCTGCGCCTGTCCCTTCTTGAGCGCCTGCTGATCGATCGGAATGTGCACGCACTTGACCTGATTGGTGGTAAAGCAGGCCGCCGCCGACGCCGGCATTTCCGAATAAAAAATCGCCAGTCCATGCCGGCTCGGCCTCGGCCGATCATGCCGCGGCAGTCCCGCCGCGCGAAAGCCAAGAGGCAACTGACTCATTTGAACGTTCCTCCAAGAACCATTAATCCATCCGCCGCACTCATTGGCCAGCCGTAGGTGATGAGGCAGTATTTCAAACTCATTGTTTGGAAGTAAAGAGGCTCACCGATTTTGCGAAGGTGGAAAACTGACCAAGGTCCTTTCGGAGGTGTTGGTAGACTTTCTCCATATCGACCTTGGTGTATCCGTGGACCAAGAGATTTCTGAAACCGGCCGCCAGCATGAACTTTTCCGCAAACGGCTTGGATAAGACGCGGTGTTCCCCTAAAATGCGGAACACATCGCGATTGTCCGTGGGATGCCTGAATCGGCAGTCCGCGATGATGATTTCGCCGATATCCAGACAGCACTCGATCGCCAAAATGAAGTAGTGTTGCGCCGCCCCTTGCACCGTGAGGTCGTTCTTAAAGGCCAACCAGGACAGCTTCCTGTATTGTTTTAAAAGAGCGATGAATTCCTGCAGCTTTTCGAGTCGTATGCGAATGCTCGCTTTTTCAGTCACGAAGCCCTCGCTGTGCGAATCTTTTGAGAGCGGACTGAGCGCCGCGCTCCACATAATACTGACGGTCGAAATATTCCTTCATGGTGGGCACTTCAAACCAGATGCGCTCTTTGTCGCTAGCGCAGTACAAGAGTTGTCCGTCCCGGACGGCGTTAAAACGAAGCAAAAGAGGCGCTTCTTCCAGCACAACCAGGTCGATGGTCTCTCCAGGCCAAAGATCGGAGAGTCCCCCCCAGAGCTTTAGGCGTTTCTGAAGACGATCTTTAGGTTTCACGCGGGAATCGAAGTGCACGGCGATATCGCGGTCGCTTCGCGCGTGTGAAAGCCCTTTTGCTTTTGAGCCAAACAAATACGCAAAGGAGACATGGTGACGCTGAAAGACGCGCGAAAGATCAGCCGTAGGAGCGCCGGTTTTGTTCATGGCTCTATAAGAGTCCCGTGGTCTCTTCGAGATCGAACATGAGGTTCATGTTCTGGATGGCCTGCCCGGCGGCGCCTTTGACGAGGTTGTCGAGCGCCGCGGTGATGATGGCTTCCGTGCCGGACGCGGAGACCGAGACGCCGATCTGGCAGTTATTGGTATAGGTCACCCCTTTGACCTCGGGGGATTCGTAAGTCCCGAGGACAGCGACAAAGGGTTCCCGCATGTAATAGGACAGGTACGCCTCGCGAAGGGCGTCCGCCGTCATTTTCTTTTTGAGGGGCGCATAGAGATTGGCGAAGATTCCCCGGTTCATCGGCGCCAGTTGAGGAACAAAAATAAGAGAGTTCCGAGCCCCGAGCCCCGAGCCCCGAGGTTTTTCCCCGGCCCTCGGCTCTCGAACCTCGGCCCTGAGCCATTCTTGCCAGATTTCCGGCTGATGGCGATGGCCCTTCAGCGCGTAGGCCTGCATGCTTTCGTCGAGTTCCGAATAAAGATAGCTTGCTTCGACTTTGCGGCCCGCACCGGACACGCCGCTTTTCGCATCCACAATGATCGGCCCTTTGCCCAAGAGGCCTTTCTCCACGAGCGGGAGGCCGGCGAGAATCGACGTCGTCGCATAGCAGCCCGGATTGGCGATTAATCGGGCTTCGCGGATATCGTCCCTGTAGCGTTCCGGCAGTCCATAGACCGCTTCTTTGACCAGCGAAGGGACCGGGTGCTTCCCATACCACTTTTCATAGACTTTGAGATCCTTGATCCGAAAATCAGCGGACAGATCAATGACGTTGACCCCTTTGTCCAGAAACTGGGCGGCCGTCTTCGCCGCGGCACCGTGCGGCAGACCGAGAAAAACGACATCGGAATCTTTGGCGATGGCAGGTACGTTCAACTTCTCGCAGATGAGTCCTGAGCGTCCTTTCAGAAACTTGTGCAGCTGGTGAATGGGCTGCTCGGCAAATCTCTCCGAAGTGAGATGGGTCAGCGTGACCTCGGGATGACGCACCAAATACCTTAAGAGCTCGCCGCCCGTATAACCTGTAGCGCCAACGATCGAAACGCGTATCATAATGGTTTCCTCGCATCAAATAATATCACGATTTCCCCTAGCGGGGGGGCCGCAAGCAATCGCTCATGCAGACCATGGGCGGTCCCTCGCAGGTATTCCTCATGGATCTTCGTCAGTTCCCGAGCGATGACGACAGGGGTTTCCGGTCCGGCGACTTCTTCGATCCAGCCCAGCGTTTCCGCAGTCCGGTACGGAGACTCATAGATCGCCACCGTGGACCCGCTGCCCATCGCGAGTTCCAAAACGCGTTTGGCCCGCGCGGCGCGCCGCGGGAGAAAGCCAACGAAAAAAAGGCGATCCGTTGGAAGTCCGGACGCCACCAGACCCGTAATCGCCGCGCAGGGGCCTGGGAGCGAAATCACCGGGATATTGGCTTTGATCGCGGCCTGCACGAGCGGCGTTCCTGGATCCGAAAGGCCGGGGGTTCCCGCGTCTGAAACCAGGGCGACCCGCTTTCCCCCCTGAAGCGCATGAATCAAATGATCCGATTTCTTCGGGTTGGAATGGGCATGATAGCTGACGAGAGGCTTGGCGATTCCCAGGTGATTCAGGAGTTTGAGCGTGCGCCGGGTGTCCTCGCAGGCGATAAGGTCCGCCTGCTTGAGCGCCTCGATCGCGCGCAGCGTGATGTCCGATAAATTGCCCAGAGGCGTGGGAACAATATAAAGAGTGCCCATCAGAACGGCAAACGACGAGAATAGAAAATAGAAAATGGCTTGTTCGGTCTATTTTCCATTGTCTATTGTCGCCATTGGCCGTATCTCGGTCGTGGGGATTCCTTCGCGTTCCAGTCGGTCGATCACCCGCAGAAAGAGGTCGACCAGCTTCGGATCAAACTGAGTGCCGGCGTGGCGGCGCAACTCCGCAATGGCGGCGGCGCGCGGCATGGCTTTCCGGTACGACCGATCGGAGGTCATGGCATCCCAGGCGTCCAGAATCTGCACAAGCCGCGCGCCCAGCGGAATCTCTTCTCCGGCGAGGCCTTCGGGGTAGCCGGCGCCGTTATACCATTCCTGATGGTAGAGAACGACGGCGGACACCTGTTTCAGAAAAGCGATCGGCTGAAGGATCCGGTGCCCGATCGCGGAATGCCTTTTCATGATGTCGTATTCGTCCGGCGTGAGTTTGTCCGGCTTCCGGAGAATCGCCTCATCAATGCCGATTTTTCCCACATCGTGCAGAAAGGCGCCGAATTCGATCTCGCGCGTGAGCGATTCGGGGAGCGGAATTTCCCTCGTCACCGCGCGGACCAGAGACCGGGTCCGATCCGAATGCCCGTGCGTGTAGGCGTCTTTGGCCTCGACGGCCCGCATCAACGCTTGAACGATCTGCGCGCAAAGCCGTTCCCGATCTTCAAACAAATCATGATCTTCCAGGACTAATGCGGCCTGAGCCGCCAGCATCGAGGCCAGGTCCCGGGCCTCCGCGCTGAAAGAGCCTTCCTGGGGTTTGGCAATCAGAAGCAGACCTTCGCTGCGCGCCTGCGATAGGAGCGGAGATAGGAGATAGGGTGAGGTAAAAAAGCCCTCGCTCGTTGAGCCATCGGGAGCGTTCTGAACGATGGTTTTCAGTCCCTGCGCCGCCTGTCCGAGAATCCCTTCTCCGGGCCGGACGCGCAGGCGAGACAGAACGTCCGGAGCCATCCCTCGACCGGCGACCGGAAGAAAGTCCAGCGTCGTCTGATCCATCTTAAACAGAATGACCTGGTCCGCCTTTAAAATAGCGGCGGTAGAATCAATCAGCGTCTCGGCGAACTCGCGCGAGGGGACCCGCCCGGTGGCGGAGATGCCGAAGTGCTGCAGTCGGCTGATAAAACCCAGAAACCGCCCCGCTTTGCCCTGTTCCTCCTGCAGTTCGGCCTGAAGGCGATTCAGTTCCTCGCGCAGGCCAGCGGATTCCTTCTGAAATCGGCGCTTCGCTCCCCAGGCGACGGCAAAAAAACCCAGGGCCACCGCGAGGGAAACGATGGAAACAATCAGTGGAAGGACACCCATAAGGCCATTTTATCTCAAATTGACAAGATTGGAAAATTTCGTGTATAAAGCATCTCTACCATGGCCGCCAGCGAAATGCAGAATACGCTTGTCCTGATCAAACCCGATGGCTTGAAAAAATCGCTGACCGGCAACATATTGACCAAGCTGGCGGAGACCCGTTTGATCATTGTGGGCGCCAAGGTGGTCAGCGTGTCCCGGGAACTGGCGGAGCAGCATTACGTTCATTTAAAGGACAAACCGTTTTTTCCGGATCTCCTGAATTACATCCAGGGAAAAATGTACGGCGAGGAGTACCAGCGCGTTCTGGCCATGGTGTACCGGGGAGACAATGCCATTCAAAAAGTCCGGGATATCGCCGGTTCCACCAACCCGGAGGAAGCGGATTCCACTTCCATCCGCGGCGCCTACGGCCGCATCACCACCAAGGGCGTCTTTGAGAACGTGATCCATGCGTCCTCAAGTCCTTCAGACTCCGAACGCGAAATCAAGCTCTGGTTTAAGCCCGACGAAATCGTCGGCAAGATTTATCCCACCAAAAAAGCCGTCACCGAACGCCGCGAAGAAACCGCCTGGGCGTAATTGGCTTGCAGGGGCGCACAGCTGTGCGCCCTTACTTACGAAGGAGTTGTTTGACGGTTGCCGCAATACCCGCAGCATCCAGGTGATTGCGGCGATAGTTCTCTTCCGTCGTTCCTGATCCCACTTGGTTGGACAGAGGCGACACGTTCGCGCCGAGACTCTTGAGGATGACACCCGGTTTGCGGCCGAGGAGCCGAGCCTGATTGATCGCTTCGGCGACCCGGTGCGCCAAAGCGTGAGGCTGCGCATCATGCACCGTAAGGATAGGGGTTTCGTCCACCAGGGCGTCCCGGAGGAAGGCGGAATCCGCTTTTTGAATTTTATTGAGACTGACGACATTGATCACGCGAACACGGATCTTCTGCGCAGACAACTCAGTGCTGGCTTTCACGGCTTCACTGACTGTAGCTCCCGAAGCGACGATCACAAGATCCGGCTTGACGGACCCCGCGGTATCAGCGATCACATAGCTGCCTTCCTGCAGCCTCTTCGAATAGTCCCGAATCTTTGAGCGGTCCAGATGCGGGAGATTGTGCCGCGTGCAGCGCAGATAAATGGGATGGCGGGGGGAGCCTTCTTGAAGCGTCCGCTCAACGATGAAGCGTGTGATGTCCGCCGCTTCCTGCGCGTCCGCCGGTTCATACATTTCGAACATGTCCCCTTCCGGGCCGGAAAAATCGTCTATGACGCCGGGCGCGCCGACGCCCATCTGGCTCTTCCCGTCCGGACCCACGCCACAGCCGGAATGGGATCCTACCGCGACGTAAAAAGACCCGAACTCCGCGGCGTTCTGGAGCTCGTCCGCCGCTTCGAGAAGAAATTGATCGAATGTACCTATGAAGGGGATCAGCCCCTCAAAACCCAGTCCCGCGCATTTTCCACAGGCATTGGACTCGGAAATACCTTCAGGGAAATAGGCGCCGAGAGGATTGGTTTTTCCATGCCGCCGCGTCACTTTTTCCATATCGAACATGTGGACCGAATCCTGGAGATCGGGAGAAGTGGCCACAACCTCCGGATGCCGGCTGGCGAGCCACGCTAAAGCGCTGCCGAAGCCGACCCGGGTGCCGAGTGGTTTATCGGTGGGTTTATAATCCGGGTAGGAGACCTGCGCGGATTGCCGGATTTCCATCAACGTCTGGCGGCGTTCCTTCATCCGCTGGGCGTTTAAATCATCCACCTGATGCTTGGCGGCGGAGGAAATCGAACCTTCCTTTAAGAACCCCGAGATCTGTTCGGGATCGGGAGACCCCAATCGCGCTTCAATCTGTAAAAGCGCTTTGGCGAGTTGATCTTCAGTCGGCGGCACGCCGTGAAATTTGTATTCACCGGGTTTCTGACCGTGATACTCCATGAAATCCACGCCCTTGCCTTTCACGGTGTCGAGAATGAGGACGGTCGGCTGCCCGGCGTGATGGGCATCCTGCTTGGCCTGCAGCAGCGCGGCGCGCAGTTTCGTGATGAATTCCCGATTCTTTTCAATGTCGGCGGATTCTCCATTGATGACGACCGTATTCCATCCAAGCGCCTTGAACAATTTTTCATGGTCGATGCTGGAGACATCATGGATGCCGGCCGACTGTTGGGCTTTGTTGCGGTTGAGGATCCAGGTGAGGTTGTCAGCGCCGACGAGAGCGGCGTTGGAGGCGGCCTCATAGATCTGGCCCTCTTCCGATTCGCCGTCGCCGATGATCGCAAAGGTGTGGTAATCCTGGTCCTTATAACGGGCGGCCAAGGCCATCCCCAACGATTTGGATCCCCCCATCCCGAGCGCGCCCGTCGAACAATCGATGCCTGGAGTCAGGCCGCGGGTCGCATGCCCCTGAGCGATCGCGTCGGGATTCTGACGCAGATTCATCAGCGCTTCGATGGACCAGCCTTTGAACCCGGCTTCGGTCAAGGCGCTGTACAGGATGGGAACCGCATGGCCTTCGCTTAAAACCAGCCGATCCCGGTTTTCCCAGGTGGGATCCTGGGCGTCGTATCGCAGAACGCCGCCGAAGTAAAGGACGGACATGACCTCGGCGAGGGACAGCGAACCGCCGGGATGACCGGATCCGGCGCGGGTCAGGGCCTTGAGACTGAGAATGCGCAGCCTCTCCGCTTCGAAGCGAAGCAGTTCGGCGATTTCAAGACGCTGTTTATTTGATGTTGGCATGGGCTCCTGGGATTCGTTCTAGGACTCAGGTTAGCAACACAATTATTTTATCAAACGTTCGGTGTCCGTGTCATTCGGCGCGATCGGGGGGATGCGGCGCGAAGGGGTTTTCCAACTCCACATCGATCGCGTAAGCGCTGGAGGTCGTGGGGCCGGCTTCGTTTTCAGCAGTGGCGGTGATGGAAAAGCCGGCTTTTCCTGAAGGGATCTCATCTTCCGGTCCAAAGGCATTCACGAAGGCGTCAAAATGCCCCTTAGCATCCACCGCCAGCGGTCCCGAGTGAACAATGCCCGTCCCCGTGTCGAGGTGATAGTTGACCGTCTTCAAGGTACAGCCGCTTTCCACAGAGACTTTGCCCTGGATGTGAAAGCGCAAAGAAGGGACGGAGGCGTAGCGTTTCTGGGTCGGTTCGACCACGAGATCGATGGCGGGCGGCCGCGGACAGGAAATCTTGATTTCACCGCCGACCGGGCCGGTCCAGTCGCTCACATACGTGACGCGCTTGCCTTTTTCTTTTGACAACCCCCGTGCGCGAACGAGATAGGCGTAAGATCCGTGAACCAGCTCTGAATCGCTGAAGGTCGTCCCTTCGGCGCGAAACAATTTCCCGTCCTGTCGCTTCACCTCATAACCGAACTCGGAAAAGACAGGGCGTTCTTCCGGCGGCTGCCATTGCCAGGAGAGCGTGATCGTTTTCTTGAGAACAACCGCCTGCAGACTGAACGGTGCCGGCAACTCGTTGCGGGCATCTTCGGCGAAAGCGGAACGGCATGGCAAATGGGAAATGGCAAATGGCAGAAGGAGAATGAATATAGCCGTCATTCCCCGCGGTCGTTGGCGGGGAATCCATGGATCCCCTGCCAGTGGCCGCAGGGGATGACGTGTTGATATATTTGCCATGGTTTTACGGGATTAAGGCCGAGACGTCGGGATATTGCTCCCGTAGGGATTTATCGAGAGCGATGGCTTTGTCATACTCCGCTGATGCTTTTTGGGGATGGCCTTGTTTCAGATGGACGCGGGCCATATTGAGGGAGATCAGGGCATCCGCGGAATCTTTCTCGCGGGCCTGCGTATAGTTCGACAGGGCGGATTCCATCTCGCCTTTCAGAAAAGCCAGATTCCCGAGGTTGTTATAGGCGGCGGCCGCCGTAGCCGGGTCCTGGCGGGCTTTCATGAAATAGTCCCGGGCGTCTTCATAGCGATGAAAGTCAACCGCGAGCAAACCGAGGCGAAGCCACGGCTGGCCGGACGCGGGGTCCGCGGTGGAGGCCTGTTTCGCCTCCGCCGCACCGGTCTGCCATTTCAGATCCACCAACGCCTTCCAATCCGCCAGGAATTTTTCTTCGATCGCCTGACGGCTGGGCGCCTTCAGGCCGGAGGCCACTTCGGGCAGAGTCGCCGGTTCATAGGTCTGCCAAGCCGCATGGATATCGATGGGATGAAGTTTGCCTTGGGAGGACCAGCGGTGATATTCCTCGGCTCCCTGTTTCCAGGCTTCCATAAAGGGAGAACCAAGCCGGGTGGCTTCCAGCGGAATCCAGTAGCTGCCGGCATAGGAGACGACCATGGACTCAGGAAGACTGAGAGCATCTTTCTGGGTTTCTCCGGTGTCAAACATAAGGAAAAGATGCCCCGGCGCATCGAGAGCGCAGGTCGTGACCGTCAAGCTTTCCAGCGCGGAGGCCAGAAGCGCCACGACATCCGCGCAGTCCCCGCTCTTTCGTGCCAGGGTTTCCCGGGCAAACTGCAGGCTGTCCACCGTACTCGAGTCGAGCGAAACCCGGTCATAGGGATTGTTCGGCCGCGGCACATACCCGATCCCGTAGGTCCCGAGACCACTGAAGACCGACCACGCCGTGATGATGGGGGTCGGGAACGGCGCCCCTTGGTGTGCCTCAGCGAAGGGCACGGCGATCCCGCGCGCGAAATCCAGCACCGATGGGTCATTTGGCGTCACAAAGGACGCGAAGCGTTCTTTCTTGTCCCAGCGGATCGTGTTGCGGGAATACAGCTTGAACGGCAGATTGCGCTCAAAGACAGTCGTCTGGTCTTCGGTGTAATAGGTCAGCTTGACCTGCGCCTGCATGGGCGTCGTTTCGGTGACTTCCAGAATCCGGTTATTGAATGTGGCCAGGAAGGACACTTCCTTTTCTTCCATGGAATGCAGTTCCGCGATCGATGTTTCCGACGGATAATCCATGTACCCCTGAATGGCAAAGCTCACTTTCAGTTTCTGGACCGGGGCGGCGCCGTTATTGCGGATGACGACTTTGCCGGCCGGGACCCGGCTGTAATACTTGTAGTGGGCTGAGAAGATATCATCGATCTGAGCCGAGGCGATGTCGAGCCGCGGACCGCTCAAGAGAGGCCTGGCCATGGCGAGGACCGGCGCGGAAGGAACGCTCAACGCCCCCTGGACGGATTGAGCCGCCACCGTATAGGTATAGGTCGTATTGGCGACTAAAGTGTCATCCGTCACAGTGGTGTCCACCGTTTCCTTCACTTTCCGAACTTCGCCCAGGGGCGTGCTGCGGGAGACGACATAGCGGGCAGGGAAGCGGGTCTTCACCGGCTCCCATTTGAGCGTCACGAACCCATCGCCCGTCACGGCGGAAAGGTTGGTCGGAGCCGGAGGCAGCAGTAAAACGCGGAACGCCTGGACCCGCCCTTCCTCGGCCACAAAAAGATCTCCGTTCTCATTGAGCGCAAAATCCCGCGGCTTGTTCAGGAAACCCGGAGCTTTCCCCGTGACGCCGAAACCGCCGATGTAAACCCCCTGAGGATCGTAAGCCAGAAGGCGCCCGCGCTCTACATCAAGCGCAAAAAGATTCCCCTCGCGGTCCACGGCCACCTGGCGAGGCTCTTGAAGCGTTTCGGGCCCCATGCTCCCCATCTCGCGGAGAAACCGGCCGGACGTGTTGTACGCGACGACCTTTTTGTTGCCGGGATCGGCCACATAGACGCGGTCTTTGTCCCATGCGATGCCGGTCGGGTTCTTGAGCTGCCCGAGGCCGGTTCCTTTTTCTCCGCCGGCAAACTGGAAGAGACCCTGATGGTTGAAGGCTTGAAAACAATCGTTGCCGGAATCGGCCACGAAAAGAACGCCCTGGGGCGAACAGATCAGACCCTGCGGTTTGGAAAGTTCTCCCTGACCGCTTTTAAACATGGAACCGCTTTTGCCGAATTCGAGCAGAAGTTTTCCCGTCTTGTCCAGCTTGACCACGCGGCCAGCGCCGGCATCGCTCACAAAGAGGCTTCCAGAGGAAGGCGCGGTCGTGATGCCGGAAGGGTTCTTGATGCCCAGGTCTTTCTTGAGATCAATCTGAACGGTGGTTTTGGCGGCGAGATCGTGCGTGACGATTTCACCCCGGGTGACGGAAAGAGTGTGCAGGGTTCCATCCGGATTCCAGGCGAGATGATCGACGTCAAGATTGAGTCCCTCTTCCCGGCTGACCTGGAGGCGGGCGACCGGTACGGGGGCCAGCGCGGCGAACGAATTTTGCCGGGACAGCGTAAAGACGGATACGCGCCGGGCCTTGCTGTCGGCGATATAGATGGTGTCATCCAGAACCGCCATTCCTTCCATGACCCGGAACTGCCCGTCCCCTCCTCCGGAGCGGCCGAAGACGCCCATCGTATGTCCGGTCGAATCGAGTTCGCGGAATTGATTCCTATCCGTGTCCGTCACGTATAGGAGACCCGAAGCCGACACGGCCAGGGTCCCGGGTTCGGAAAACCCCTTCATGCCCGGCTCAATGCCAGAGACGGTTCGGAGAAGCTGTCCCGCGCTCGACCATTGTTCGATTTGCTTAAGCTTCCGGTGGGCCGTATACAGGCGGCCGGCGATGTCAACGGCAAAACCGTCGATCGGAGCGCCGACGTCGATCGTCTGAAGATAAACGCCGTCTTTGGAAAAAAACCGAACGCGCGAAGCGTCTTTATCGGTCACCAGAACGACGCCGTCACGGCTGACCGCCACCAGCCACGGAGAGCGAAATTGCCCCGGGTCCGAGCCCTTCTGTCCGAACGCATCCACGAACTTCCCGTCCGCAGAGAAAATCTGAATCCGCTGGTTGCCGGTGTCGGCGATGTAGATCATGCCGTTCGCTCCGGCCGCAATGCCATGCGGCGACTGGAACTGGCCCGGTCCCGCGCCCCGACTCCCCAGGGTTTGGACGAATTCCCCATCGGCGGAATAGAGATGCACCTGATGATTGAGCGCGTCGGTGATCCACAGACGCCCGCCGGGATCCACCGCCACCCCTGTGAGAGCGCTGGATTTAAGGGCCGCCGGCGCCGGAATTGTTTTTTTAAGTTGAATGCTGTCGAAGGCAAGCGCCGGCGGCGCCAATAAGAGAAAACCGATGAGAAATCGGCGGAACATATTTTATTTTTCAGTCCGTTTTTTGGCCAGTTGCAGCGTATTAAAGAGAAGCATGGCAATCGTCATCGGCCCCACGCCGCCCGGCACGGGGGTGATCGCGGAGGCTTTGTCCTTGACCGCTTCAAAGTCCACGTCGCCGCAGAGTTGGCCGGCCTCATCGCGGTTGATCCCCACATCGATCACAACCGCCCCTTCTTTGACCATCGAAGGCTTAACGAATTTGGCCCGACCGATCGCGGCGACTAAAATGTCCGCCTGGCGACAGATCTCTTCGAGGTTCCTCGTACGCGAGTGGCACATGGTCACGGTAGCGTCCAGCGCCTGGAGCATCATGGCGACGGGCTTGCCGACGAGCTTTGAGCGTCCCAGCACGACCGCGTGTTTGCCGGCCACTTCGATCTTGGAGCGCAGGAGAACCTGAATGACTCCATGCGGCGTGCAGGAAAGCGGCGATTTGCCCGAAGCCATCTCCGCCCAGCTCTTGTATTCGAAAAGCTGCCCGAGATTATAGGGATGAAGACCGTCCGCGTCTTTTCCCGGGTCGATGGCTTCGAGAGCCGGAGTGGAATCGGCATTGCCCGGCAAAGGGAGCTGAAGGAGAATCCCGTCCACTTTAGGATCGACGTTCAGTTTTTTGATGAGCGCGATCACCTTCGGAACCGTAGACGCGGCCGGCATCGGCTGATGGATGGATTCCATCCCGACCTCCTGGCAGGCCTTGATTTTGTTGGCCACGTAGGTCTGCGAAGCCGGACTGTCCCCCACCAGAATGGTCGCCAACCCCGGCTTGCGCCCGCGCGCGCGGGCGAAGACTTCCGTTTCGGCTTTCAATTCGGACTTGATCTGTCCCGAAATGGCTTTCCCATCCAGAATCGCGGCCATAGAATCCTCCGGTATCGTATCGGTTTAGATGTCTGAGAGCAAATTCGCGGGCGCGTGGCGGAGCTTGTGGAGCCCTTCGAGGATTTCACGCGTCGCGCGGGATTTATTCAACGTGTAAAAATGAATTCCGGGAGCCCCCCGCCGCAGGAGCTCTTCCCCTTGTTGCGCCGCATGACGGATCCCGAGCCGGGTAACGGCGTCCGGGTCGGTCTGGACCGCCTCCAGTTCCCGGGCGAAATCGGCCGGAATCGTGGCCCCGCATTGCGCGGTGAAGCGCTGGATCTGTGAGTAATTGGTGACGGGCATCAGTCCCGGAATAATGGGAACACGGATGCCCAGGGCGCGCGCCTTGGAGACGAAATCGAAGTAATGCCCGTTATGAAAGAAAAGCTGCGTCGTGACGAAAGCAGCGCCGGTGTCCACTTTACGCTTCAAGTTGAGAAGATCCGCTTCCATGGAAGGCGCTTCCGGATGCTTTTCGGGATAACCGGCTACGCCGAAACAGAAGCTCCCGAGCTTTGCGATTTCATCGGCCAACTCATTCGCATAGCGGAACCCGAAGGGATGGGGCTTAAAAGCGGTTTCGCCGCGCGGCGGATCGCCGCGGAGCGCAAGAATATTTTCAATCCCGTGATCCGCCAGTTCCTTCAGGATGGCTCGGATCTCCGCGCGGGAGTGCCCCACGCAGGTGAGATGCGCCATGGCTTCAATGCCGATTTCATGCTTGATCCGGGCGACAAGATTAAGCGTTTTGACGCGCGTGCTTCCGCCGGCGCCATAGGTGACGGACACAAAATCCGGCTTCAGGTCTTTCAGACGAAGAACCGTCTCCATGAGGCCGGCGGCCGCCGCCTCGTCTTTCGGAGGAAAGAATTCAAAGGAGAAAAGCGGCCTTCCGGTCGACAGCATCTGCGCAATTTTCATGGCTTCAATTTGGGGCTGCGGATGGAACCTTGATCACGCCGATCTTCTGAGCCAGCGCTTCCAGATTCACGCAATCTTCCTTATTGTAGCGGAGCAGAAGCTCAAGAGCTTCGGCATTTCCAAGCTGATAGGCGGCCCAGAGACGCATGGCCTGCAGACCGTCGACTCCTTCCGTATCGCGATGGATGCCGAGCGTCCGCTCGACGCCCTTGAGGCCTCCTTTGAGTTGGCGCTTGCGGCAGTCATACATCAGATCCCGGTGCGGGACCAACCCTGCCAGATTGAGACCGAGCCAACGTTCGATCACCGGCAAATCGAAGACCGTCCCGTTGTAAGTGTAGAGCCGCTCGACGTCCTGAAGCGTCCGGAGCAGGGCCTCGCGTGAAATTTCGGGAGCAATAAGTTGGACAGTTTCTCCGCCGGATCGGTAGATGCCGATGATGGTGATGGTTTTTTCCCAAGATGTTTCAATGTCGAGAAATGCAGCAGTCACGGAGCCACGATCATAGCTTTTTCCTCTGAGACGGAAAAGCGGATGCCGCGCGCCGCTTTGGCCGGCGGCTCGCCGTCCGCCTGGGGCCAGACGTCCGAACCGGTTTTGATCTCCAGAGACGGGACCCGCAGCGCGATCAGTCGCCGGAAGCGCGTCGGCCGGCCGAGGCGCCCAAGCGCGAGCAGCGGCAAAAGCCGCCATTTCGGGATCGCGGGCATGAGATAAACGTCCAGAAGGCCGTCCCGGATGTTCACATTTTTTGAAAAATGCAGGCCCCCGGAGAAAAACGGGGCATTGCAGGCCATCGCCATATAGAAAACTCCTTCAATGGATCCTTTGTCCCAGCGCGCCCGCAGCGCTGTCGGGTGAAAAGCGCGCAGGGCCTGAAAGGATTTCCACCGTTTTTTGGATGGCGCCGGTTGGCGTCCGAACCCGGCGTTGTTCAAAAAAAGTTCGTCATCCATAAGCCCGAGATCAACCGGTTGGACTTTGCCGGAACAGGCCAACCGGAACGCCGGTTCCAGACGCCGCCGGCGAAGGCCGATAAAACGCGCGAAATCATTACAGGTGCCCGCGGGAACCAGCGCGAGTTCAACGGATGACAACCGCCTTTTCTGGCGTAGGAGGTTCATCGCTCGATGGAGGGACCCATCGCCGCCGACAATGACGATGCGCGAGCAGCCTTCCTCCAGCGCCTGGTCCAGGAGCCGCGACATGGAGTTCGGTTGGGCGCGATCGACGTCGCCGAAACGCGGCGTCCATCCCGCCTTTCTGGCGTGACGCGCGGCCGCCTCCCGCCAGTCCCACCGGTTCTTGACTCGTGAAGGATTCAGGAGAAAGAAGATATTCATCGGACCCAGATAGGATTGGAATAAATCCAGGGGCGAAAACGACCCGCTACCGTCTGCTGAGCTTCGATGCGGTAGACGCCGGGAATGTCGATGTCCCATTGAAGGACGGCCCGGCGATGCTCTTCCTTGACGAGCCTGCCGTTACGGATCAGCCCGATACGGCCTGGGGATGGAAGCTTCGCTTCCAGGATGGCCTGGCCGTTTCGGACGAATTCTCCCCCCGGCCATGCGCGGTTTTTATCATCGTAGATGGCGAATGAAAATCCGGTCGGATCCTTCCAGAAGTCCAGAGAGACGTAGGACTGTCCCCCCTTGAGCGCAGCCAGGATGGCCCGCCGATCCTCTTCGGCATTTTTCGTCAGAGGCTTCTCGAGAAGGACGTGGGTCCGAATGGTCCGGAAGGCGAATTCAAACGGAAAAATTTCCCGCGTAAAGCCGAAAAAAGAGCGACGGTGGCCATGGTTGTCGATTTCTCCGATCGCCACGCAATGGCCCTTTTGTGCGAGCTCGTCCCAGCGCGCGAGCGCCGCCGCGGACGGGCCTTTCAGAGCAAAGGCGGGACGAAGACAGGCGTACAGGGTTCCCCAGGGAGATGAAAGGGCGGAGTTCCAATCGCTCATCAAGTCCCAGATTCCCAGACCCGCAAAGCCGTGGACATCCCACCGAATCCAGGGATTGGCGCGGCTGCCGACCAGCGGGGCGCCGGCGTGATCCGGATGCGCCATAAATCCGAATCCTCCCTGTGCGTTGACCTCATCAATGATTCTCTGAGCATCGGTTTCCGTTTTCCAGACGACAATGGGTTTTTTGATTCCCAGCGCGAGATAGTGATTGTAGCGGGGCGAAATTTCCTCGCCGACAATGAGAAGAAGATTCCGGTGGTAGCCTTCCTGGCCCTCCTGCCGCGCGTCCAGGCGGAAATGGTCCGTTACGATCGCATAGTCCAGGCCGACCCGGGAGCCAGCCTCTAAGATCCGGGCCAGCGGGACGCGGGCATCGTAGGAATAGGCGGAATGAAAATGGATGCAGCCGGAATAATCAAACACGCGCGCTAAACAGAGGATACATCAGCCACTTCTTGAACAGCAACAGGATTCGGAAGACGTTAAGCGGCTTTTGACGGGCGCTCGTCATTTAAGTACTTCCACATTTTGGTCAGCAGTCCTTTTTTGACCGCTTCGGTGTCGAGCGTAACCGCCGATAAAGAGGGCGGCGTCGCTTTCGCCGCTGGTTTGACTGGTTCCAGACGTTCTTCGAGCGCCTGGAGCCGCTGCAGAATGGACTTTGCGATTTTTTCCAATGCTTCCAGGCGCCCCAGATCGGGAGCGGCGTCTGTCCCTTGAATAATTTTCACGGAAAGTCCTAAGCCGCCTTCCCAAACGGCTGTGTCTTTTTGACCGGTCTCAGCCAGGTCAGGAGAGTCTGCATTTCCTGCATCTGCTGCTTGATGGCGGCCAGCGCTTTGACGGCTTCAGGACCGACGGTGGCCGGGCTGGTTGTTCCAAGGATCGGGACCATGGCGGCGGAAGAAGCGGCGGCCCTGGCTTTTTCGAGCTGAGCGATCGTCTTTTCCCATTCGGCCTTGGTAGTCAACCATCCCTTTTCCTTTTCAGCCCATTCCTGCTCGATCCGCGATTTAGCTCTTTCGAGCTCCTTCCGTTCGCTGCGGAGTTTTTCCAGTTCAGCCAGGACGCGTCCCTGGGCCTCAGCCTGGGCCGCGACTGCGCGTTCTTTGGCGCCGAGGTTCGCATTCCATTCTTGGGCCTGGGTCTCAAGCCGGGCCTGCCACTCCTGAGTTTTCGTTTCCAACTCTTCGTGCAGGGCGGATTCGCGCAGCTGCATCTCGGCGATCCGCTGCATGAATTGCCTGGTCTGGCTTTCTCGCGTCGATTTTTCGTCCTCCAAAGAGTTGGCCGTCGTATCGCGTTCAGCCGCCAAAGCTTTGACCTGCTGCCGCAATATCTGAATTTCCTGCTCGGAGCGTTGGGTCTCGACATCCAGCTTGGCCGCCAGAGCCTTCTGAGCGTCCTGCGCGCGCGCGAGCTGCCCGTTCAACAGCTGAAGGGCGGTCTGATGCTGCTGCTCCCATTTTTGCTGTTCAGCGGACAGTCGCTCGTGCATGGCTTCCGGGACAGAGGCGATGGCTTCTTCTTTGGCGGCCTTCCGGATCTTCTCCACTTCGAGAGTCCAGCGGCTGCGCTCCGTCTCAAGCAGGTGCCTTTGTTCGGCTTGCTCCACCTGAAGACGGGAGATTTCTTCTTCCCGACCGAGCAACGCATTCTTGAGCGCCTCTTTTTCTGATCGGGCTTGTGCGACGAGACCTTCCCAATATTGGGTCCGTTCCTGATCACGGTGCGCAAAGTCGCGTTTGAGGTCCTCTTCGCGCTGCACCATCTGAGTTTCCACGCGCTTGCGCATTTCCGCGTGATCCTGTTCAAGGCGCTGGAGCTGGTTTTGAGCATGAGCGCGCTCATCCTGGCGCTGGGACTCCATCTGCTGGATCTGCGTCTGAAGGAGCGCCAGCTGCGCCTTGAGCGTCCCGTTATCGCGCGTCTGGCTGTCCAACTGCGTCTGCAGCGCGCGCAGTTCCGTCTGGGCTTCGCGCTCGCAGGCGCGCCGCTGTTCGGCGCCGGCTTCGCGCAGTTCTTCCATCCTCTCTTCTTTTTCTTCCAGAGATTCCTGCAGGCGTTCGATTTCCTGCTGGTGCTGGCGCCGCAGAAGATTCAGCTCCTCATCTTTCTGTCGGACGGACGTCATCCATTGAATTTTCTCGTCCTGGTAGCGCTGTTCCACCTCTCTCAGTTTGCGGCTCAGATTCTGTTCGACGTCCTGCTCGATCAGCTCGCGCTCCTTGAGCTGGTTTTTCAGGGCGGCCATCCAGGATTCGCGTTCTTCGGCCAGGCGGCGCTCGAGGTCTTTGAGTTGATTTTCCGCCTTGCTGCGCGATTCGTGAAGTTCCTGCTCATGCTTGTCGCGGCGAAGCTTGTCCTGCATTTCGTGAATCTGCTGCTCGACGCGCGCCGAGAGCGCTTCTTCTTCCTTCGCCTTCAGGCTCTGAAGAATGACTTTTTCATGCTCTTCTTTCAGCTGTTTTCCTATCTCGGCGAGCTGAGTTTCCAAAGAGAGTTTGGCCGTTTCTTGCTCCTGAAAGCGCCTCTCCATTTCCTGAATGCGCGATTCCAGCGGGGAAGAACCCGCCATGGGCATTCCCATCAAGCCGGGCATGGGGGGCATTCCTGCCGAAGGGCGAGGCATCGATCCGGGTTGAGCTGTCGGAATTGGAGAGGGTTTCACCGCGCCTGACTGTCCGGCAGAGAGGGGCGACGGAGGAACGGGCGCAGAGATCGCCGGGTTTCCGGTGCGCGGCGGTGGCGGCGGAACAGGCTTGTGGCTCTGCGGGGGCGGCGGGGGCGGCGGTACGGGATAGTTGTCAGCCATAGCACTCTCCTTAGATAGCTTTTCGCTCCTGAATGGATGCCTGTAAACGGTCCGCCCATGTGACAAGCTGGGTGTTGCCCGGGTCCAGCTCCTTGGCCTTGGCGGCCATCTCCGCCGCTTGGGCGTCATGACCTTGAGCATGATGCGTTAGGGCCAGATATTGATAAGCGGCGGCCCACCGAGGGTCTTTCTTGAGGCAGTCTTCAAACGCATGAACGGCTTCGGCCCATTGCTGGGATTGATAATAGGTGACGCCGGACTCAAATGAGTTCCAAGCGGCCGCGCTGGTGGGCCCCTGCCGGGCGCCGATCCGGCGTGATTCCTGACGAAGCTTCTCCATCCTTTGCCGGAGAGAAGCCGCCACCTCTTTAGCCATGCCGCGAAGATCGTCCAGTTCTTGTTCCCGCGCCTTGAGTGTGCTCAGGATCTGAATGTCTTCTTGATCGCGTTCTTTCAAAAGGCCTTCGTAATGCTCGCGCAAGCGCTCCCGCTGAACGAGTGTCTGCTGGATCTGTTCTTCCAGCTGCTGGCGTTCGCGCTGCAAGCTCTGAGCGGCCTGCGCGTTGGAGCCCTCTTCGGCCTTGAGAAGATCGGTTTCGCGAGCCTGAAGCTTCGTGAGGGCTTCGCGTTGCTCAAGCAGATGTTTTTCCAAAACGGTCCGTTCGGATTCATAGCGCGCGCGCGCCGATTCGACTTCTTCAACCACCTGTTTGCGGAGCTTCTCGATCTCCTGCGTCCGGCGCCGGCCTTCTTCCTCCAGGCGCATCTCGCGCTGGACCAATCGCGTCTTGAGCATTTTCAACTCATCGTCTTTCGCCCGCAGCCGCGTTTCCCAGCCGTTCCGTTCACTTTCTTCCGTACTCAGAAGCCGCGCCAGCCGCTCCCGCAGAGGCGCCTGTTCGCGCACCATCTGAGCCTGCAGGCGTTCCTCCTGGCTGGACATCTGGGCTTCCTTCAGCGAAATGTCCATCCGCAACTTATTGGTCGCTTCTTCCGTCTGGTGCAGATCTCCCTGATAGCGGCCCTGCATGTCGACGAGCTCCTGCTCCAAGCGCGCCTTCTGCTGTTGGAGGGACTGTTTTTCCATCTGCCATTGCTCGAGGGTTGCATGCCATTGGGCTTCGGTTCCGGCTTCCCGGCTGTGGATTTCGTCGGTGGTCCTGGCGATCTCTTCTTCTTGATTGGCGAGCCGCCGCTCGAAGTCCGCGATCGTTTCCTGAAGCTCTTTTTCCTGTTTACGGGTCTGGGCCGTCAGCGCCTGCCGTTCCTGGCCAAAGGCCCGCTCAAATTCTTCGGCGTCGGATTTGATGCGCGCTTCCCATTGGCCGAGCTCCTGGCGCAGACCGTTGATTTCATTTTCCTTCTCTTTGCGCATGGTTTCCCAGGCCTCATGCGCCTGAGCGACATGCCCTTTCAGCTGTTCGATCTGAGTCCGCAGGGAATCGTTGGTCGAGCGCCAGGATCCAACCTTCTGATTGAATTCTTCTCCGAGAATTCTCAGATGGTCTTTAGAACGCGCCAAGAGAGCCTGAAGCTCCTGTTCTTTGGCGGCCAGCGCGGCTTCCTGGGTTTGCCGGGTCTCATCGGTCTGCTTCTGGAGGGACGTCAGCGTGGCCTGCAGTTTTTCTTTTTCTGTCTGAAAGGCCGTCGTCTTGCGGGCAATTTCCTCTTCCTGCTTGATGCGCGCCTGTTGAATCTGAGCTTCGATCGCCTGAATTTCTTTTTGCCGGCTGCTAAGCTGACGCTCAGCGACCTCTTGACGGTCCTTGAGTTTCCAATCCAGGTCTTCTTTGATCTTTTCGAGCTGGAATCGTTCTTCCGCAAATTGTTTGGCGAGCCGGTCAAGCTCTCCTTGGCGCTCGGTTTCCTTTTCCAGCAGATTGGACTGGATGGCGGCGATTTCGGCGTCGCGGTCGGCCAGTTTTTTGGCCCATTCGGCCTGAACGGCCTGCAGCGCTTCGCGAAGCACCTCTTCTTTTTGCCGTCCTCGCCGTTCAAGTGTTTTCAACGCTCGATCAAACCGGGCAATGGTCTGCTGATGGTTCTCCTGGGCAACCGTCAGGGTTTCCTGGAGCTTCGCGATCAAGACTTCGCGTTCTTTGAGCTGCTGGGGTAAAAGGTCTTCGGTGGTTTTGAGTTCGTGCTCAATCTGCCGGATAATATCCTGGAGCGTTCGGGCCTTCAGGGTCGCCTGGTGGATGAGGTCACGCCGCCTCGTTTCGTGGGCCACGGCCTGCGCGCGGATCTGTTCTTCGAGCTGCTCGATATGGCGGGTTTTTTCTTCAAAAACGTCTTGCCCCGATCGCAGAACGCCTTCGCGTTCGGAGTCCAAAGCGCTTAACGCGGCTTTCCAGCGCGCGCGTTCTTCACGGAACCGGGTTTCCATCGCGGTCTTGTCGATCCGCTCTTGTTCGATCGCCGTCTTGATCTGCGCCTCGCAGGCTCCCTTCTGTTCTTCCAGCGCCTTGAGCGCCTGATCATGGGCGGTTCTCTGGCGCTCGATCGCGTCGGTGAGCGCCTGTCGCTCCTGCTCTTGGGGCTTGAGCTGCTCCTTATATTTTTTGTTCTCATTTTCCAGCGTTTCACGCTGGTGCGCTTCCTGCTTGCGCATTTCCTGCTGCAGCGCCTGGATTTCCTTTTCTTTCTTGTCGATCTCTTCCTGCCAATGCGCGCGGACGCGGTCCATTTCGGCCTGGCCGGCGCTCATCTGCTTTTCAATCTGCGCGCGCTCCGCCTCCAGAATCTGTTCCTGCGATCGGAGGGTGGAAGCGATCTCCTTTTGTTTCTGTTCAAGCGTTTGACGCAGGCCGGCGAGCTGCGTCGCCTTGGCCTGAACGGCGGTCTTGGATTCTTCCCGGACCTGTGCGAGTTCCGCTTCGAGGGTTGCGATCCGGGCGCGAACCGCTTCGGATTCCTTTTGAACCGTTTGTTTTTTCATTTCAAGAGCCGTATCCAGCTCTTTGGGAAGCGTCTGCAGAAGGGTGGACAGCCCAAGACGTTCCTTTTCCCTGGCGCTCAACGTGGTTTGGACGCGAGCCTCTTCATCCTTTTTCATCGCCAGGAAGGCTTCCAGGGCGATCCGCCGCTCTTCGAGCCTCTGGCTCAGGCGGGTGACTTGCTCCTCCGAACGCTTGCGCAGGCTTTCTTCTTTCTCGCGGCAGTCGCTTTCCAGCGCCTGCATCACCGCCGTCTGCTCTTTCGTGGCCTTCTCGATATTTTCGCGCGTCCGGGTGATGTCGCGCTCAAGAGCCCGCTGTCGGGATTTGAGCGCCTCCAGCTGGCGGGTCACGGCTTCTTCTTCCATTGCAAAGCGCTTGCGCAGCTCCGCTTCCTGCGGGCCGACCGCGGTCTGAGTTTCCTTCAGCGCCTGTTCTTTGGCCACGAGCTCTTCCTGCCAGCGGAGGCGGATGGCGTCCAGATCGCGCTGCCCTTCTTCCTTCTGTTTTTCCAGGGCGGTGACCTGCGCCTGCAGCGCGGCCGTTTCCTCCTCGACCCGAGCCTTCATGTCCGCCATGCATTTCTGATGGGCGCTCTCCAGGGCGGCCTGCTCTTCTTTCAATTTCGCGGTCTGCGCGGCATGCCGCTCTTGGGCTTCCTGATATTCGGCCTGCAGGTTCTGCATCTCGGCGCCGAGCGTTTCCTTCTCGGAATTGAGGATGGTAAGCCGCTGGCTGAACTCGGCTTCGAGCTTGCGAAGCTTCGCGTGAACGTCTTCCCGAAGCACGCGCAGTTCCTGCTCCTTGGCGTCCAGCTGCTTCTGCCAGATCTCCTGTTCTTCCTGAAGCTGGCGCTGGAGCGTCTGGATCCGGCCCGTAATCTGCGACACGGATTCCTGAAAGACCTTCTGAGTCTGATCGAGGCGTCCTTTGGCTTCGGTTTCGGAAAGAAGCAATTTGACCTTCAGCTGTTGGACCTGTTCCTCGCGTGACTGCGCCAGGCGCTGCCAGTTCTGCGTCTCTTTGGCGGCATGCGTTTTGAGCGCCGATAGCTTTTCCTGGGCCCGTTCGTGCCGGCGGGTGATGTCCTGAAGCTGTCGCTCCTGCTGCAGCTGCCAGGCCGCCTGCTTTTCCTCAAAGGACGAATGCAGGCGCAAGCGCTCTTCTTCCTTGGCTTTCATCGCTTCTTCCCAGGCGGCGCGCTTTTCCGCCCATTGATGCTCCAGTTCTTTGAGCCTCGCCTGCCAGAGATTCTGAGTCGCCTTTTTTTGACCTTCCTGCTTCTTAAATTCGCCGTCCAGCTCCGCTTCCCGCCGGGACAGGTCCTGACGGAGAGCCAGGAGCTCGTTTTCCTTGGCTTGGAGAAGATCGCGCCATTTCTGCCGTTCTTCATGGAGTTTTGCTTCCTGCTCTTTGAGCAAGGCTTCCGTGTGTTCCGCCGCTTCGCGAGCGCCCGCCTCGGACTCTTCGTACGATGCTTTTTTCTGCTGGCGCCCCTCCTCCGCCTGGTGGATCGCCTGCTCGGTCGCCTTTTCCCGTTCTTTCAGCTGTTTATCCCACCGGGCGATGTCTTCCTGCAGCTTGCGTTCAAAGAATTTAATCTCCCGCTCGGCATCCTGCTGCATGAACTGCAGCGTTTGGTTGTGATTTTCGCGGGACGTTTTGGTTGAAAGCTCCATTTTTTCAAGGTTCGCCCGGATGACCTGGAGCTCTTTGTCAAGGACCTGCTGGTGAGCTTCCCCTTCGCTGCGCTCCTGCGCGATCTGTCGCTCAAGCTCTTCGAGCGTCGGGCTTCCCGTAGAAGCATTCGTCGCCGCTGGAGGCGTCTGGGGCTGTTCCGGGACAGAAGTCGGCTGAGAGTCAGCCTCCTTTTTACGGATCAACGATTTAAAACGATCTGAGAGAGACATAAGTTCGTGCCATGAGTTTAGTGTGATTTAACGAGGATTCAAGGTTTAATTTACATGCGAACCGTGCAGGGGTCTCCAGATGGCGGCTCTAACGATTTGGTTGAAATATAGATGCAAATCGATCAAGGGTCGTTTGGCCTGATTTATCGCAGTGAACATTTCGTGGTGTGATGGACAGGAGCGCCAGCGGGTGCCCCCTGCATTCCTTCCTTATTACTCCGGCCGGAGCTGCTTCATAAACTCGGGGATTTCCTTGTCCGCCGGGTCGATTTCCAGGACGCGGCTCCAGAGCTTCCGGGCACGGGCATGATCATCCAGGAGGAAGAAGGCGGAACCCATGATCTTCAGCGAGGTGACATCGTTCGGATTCAGATCCAGGATGTCCTGGCATTTCTTGATGGCCACGTCATAGCGGCCTTCCAAAATCGCCTGGCGCGCGTCAAAGACCTTCTGATCGATAGGCGAGAAGAGCTCCGGACCCTTCGGAGGTTCCGTTTTATCCATATTGGCCTCGGTTTCGATCTTGTTCAGGAGAGACAGGAGCTTCTCGTTGCGCGGATCCTTGTAGTAGGCCTGCCGCAGGGCGGCCACGGTCCCCTTCAGATCGTTGTTGGCATAAGACAAAAGGGCCTTGCGCGTCATGACCGCGGATTCTTCCTGGCCCATCGCGCTGGGCACCGCCGCCACCACCTTCTGGAATTTCTCGACGAGGATCTGAACGTTTTTGTTCGACGGATCCATGTCCAAGGCGGCCTGCAATTGCTCCTGGACGACGAGGTAATTGCCGTTCTGGGCGGCCCCGAACGCTTTCTGGACCAGCTGGTTTACATTTTCTTCCCGGCGTTCAAGCACCGAGCGGCCGAACTTCCAGGTCAATCCCATTCGGGTCGAGTTGCCTAACGTGTGAAGCCCGATGGCATAGTCCAGCGTAATGGATTTGATGGTATAGCCGAACCCTACGTCGGTTTCCTGCAGGCCTACGGCCTGGCTTCCCTGGATCCCGAAACGTCCCCGAAAATTCTTCGTGAAAGCGAATTCTCCCCCGAAATGGTAGCCGGGGTTGGCGTTAATGCTTTTATCGATGTCGAAGGCCATCAGCAGGCGCTTCTTGAAATATTGGTCTGACATTCCAAGCCGGAACACGAGCGGCATCTTATCGTCCGTGTCCCCGGACACTTTGGAATAGACGTTCTTGATGGTTATTCCCAAGCGGCGGGTCCCGTCCTTCATGTCGATGAGCGTGCCCAAGTCCGCCGCCATCGATGAGTCTGAAGAGGTGTCTACGGCGCGCTTGATTTGATTGAGGGCCGTGCCGATGGAAACATGGTCCACCACTTTGCGGCCGTACGACCAAGTCATGGCGGATTCGGAGACGCCAAAGGTTCCATTTGAACTGTAGCTGGCGGGGATCTGTGACCCGCTGTTATCGTAAGTGGCATTGACTTTTTCAAAGCCGGAGTTCGCTAATTGGGTCATGCTCACTCCCCACGCGCTGCCGCCCTTTTTGGAAGGCATGACAAACGAGTAGAAGTCGTAGGTGGTATCGGCAAAGAGAGTGGCCCTCATCAGGGTCAGTTCTTTACGCGTGATTTGAGAAAGGCCGGCAGGATTCCAGTAAGTGGCGCTGGCGTCATCGGCGACGCCGACGAAAGCGGCGCCCATCGCCAAGCTGCGTGCGCCGGCCCCGTAAGACATGAATTCATCGGGTTGGCCGCCAGTCGCCTGGGCCTGCGCCTGCGAGAGTGGCGCGAACAGAATCGCCAGAAAAAAAAGAAACGCTCCGGCCACTGGGATGGCCAGAACGCGCTCGACCCGATCAAAAGAGGTCCCTGAGCTTTTCATATTTCTTTCGGTAACCCCGCTGTCCTCTCCGCGTCTGGTCCGTCGAGTAGGATCGGAGGCTTTGCGTCGCCGGATTACTCCGGTTATGCCTTTATCGTCATGCCCCGTCTGCGACACTATGAGTATAAGGAATCGGCACGTCTTTGCCACATAATTTGCGGTGAGGTTAACCCACGTTTTGGATGAACGCAAGGCGAGAATCTATTGCTCTTTTATATCGAAATCTAGATATGTTTTAAAACGCAAATGTTAATTATTATGTTTTTTTGACACTCAACGATTTGTAAAATATTTTGTGAGTGATTTCTTTAGCGCGAATCAGTGGATAACGCCGATCTTGCGGATCACGGTTGTCGAACCTTTCGAGCCGCCGACTTTGATCTGCGCGAGGTAGCCGCCCTTAGACACTTTTTGTCCCGATTCGTTGGTGCCGTCCCATCCGCCGGGAGGAACAAAGTTAGCGCCTTGCGCACCGCCCTGAGATCCCGCCGGGAAGCTCCACGCCATGACGCGGTATCCGAGAAGGTCATAAATCGTAATGTCGACCTGTGCGTCCGAGGCCAGCAGGTACGTAATGAAGGTGCGGCCCTCCAACCCGCCTTTGCGCGTATCGACGGGGTTCGGGTAATTGCTGACCGCGGAGATGATTTCACTGGGCAGACCGGTGTCGATGGTGCTGGAAGCCGGCGACCAGTCGCTGGCTGTTCCGGCGCCATTGACGGTCTGGACCTGGTAGCGGTAGAAATGGCCGGCGCCGCGCGCGGTGCCCGTCTCTCCGTTCAGGAACTGGAGCGGGCTTGATGTGCCCAGGCTTCCCATAATGCCCGCCGTCTTAGCGGCTCTGGCGGCTATTAAGGAGGGCGCGCCGGCCGATTGGCCTGAACCAAAGGTAAAGCTGGCAGTCGATGTCTGCAGAATTTCCATCGGCACCGGGTTCCCGTCGACAAACTGGCGCAGTTTATAGCTAAAGAGTCCTGACGGGCCCGTATCCGGCGTCGGACTCCATTGAACTGTAATCACTCCGCTGGGCGCCGAGGTCGGCAGATTCAAGAACCCGCCCGGCGGCTGGGGCTTCGTGACGTCAACGTGGACCGTCCCGACCTTGATGGGCGACGGAGGCAGTGACAGCCCGTTGATGGTGGTCAACGTGCGCACGAAGAAATAGTAAACACTCTTATCCGACAGCCCTAGACCGGTCAGCATGATGGGCGGCGGCGACGTGATCGGTACCCAGCCGGTTAAGGTCGGCGGCAGGGCTGTGCTGCTGGAGGCGCTTACCCCCACCTGATAGGTCACGGTAATATTGGAAGGCAAGGACGACGGGCTCAAAATCCAGTCCGCCTGGATCTGATCCTGACGATTCACCCAGGCTTCAGGGAAGTACACGCCCTGCAGCGGCGATTTGGTATCGCTGGTCAAATCGGGGCGCATGGTGATCGTGGCGATTTGCACCGTTTCGAAATTGTAAATCGGCACGTTCGCGCTCTGGACCGGATAGACATTGGCCGGGTCTTGAAGCGCCGTCACCGGTTGCATCGATATCGCCACAGCCGACGACAGCTGGATGCCGGCCATATGCCCCTGTGTAGACGCTCCAGATCCATCGACGGCCGCGACATCGGCGGCGATCAGCAGCGTTCCCCCGGAGGTGTTGAAGGTCACGGGCGTGCTCAAGGGGATGACGGCGTTGCCTCCCATGAATTGGCCCGCGCCGGGACCCCAAGGTAACGAACCCACCAGCGTATCGGTCGGATCGAGGAGACCGTTATTATTGGTATCCAGGTAAACGTAGAGTTTTGAGAAGTCCCCGTCGCCCACCACATTCGGGGGCGTTCCCAGCGAGTATTGGATGGTCCCAGTTTGCGTCAACGTCAGCGTGCTGATGATCACCTGATTGATGCTGGGCGTAACGGTAATCGCCATTAAGGGGAAATTGGTGGTCCCCTGAAGGACGGATCCCAGGGCGATGGAGGTCCCGGTGACACGGACCAGAAGCGGGCTGACGGTAACTTCGTGCGAATTATGCGGCATATTGTCCGCCCGCATGGTGTCCACGCCGGCCGGGATAAACGAACCGCTGAACCAGCCGGGATCTTGGATCGTCAGACCCTCGGCGTTGTTGGAAGTTGCGCCCGTTGCAATGTCGTAGGCGATGAAATAGGTTGAGCCGGTCGGATTGATCGTTTCGGTCTTGAAAAGATTAATGACGGTTGTCTTGGCTCCCGTCCCATCGGGATCCGGCTGAGCGAATGTGCCCGTCCCGATCAGCACGTCCACTGCCGGTTCAAGGATGCCGTCGAAATTGGCATCGCGATAGATTTTCACTTGGGCAATGTCGTCGTTGGACCCTTGAGTCTGGATGGATCCTTGACCAATGCGTGAGATCTTTAACGCAGTCAGTTGAGTGAACGCCACCGCCGTGTTCAACTTAAATTTGAGAATGGGAACATCCTTGTCTCCTTGGGTCGCCGAGGCGGGAGCGATGGTGTCGTCCGGCGTGAAGAGAACGGCATCGGGGTAATTTAGGATTCCGGCGGTCTTCGTAGTCAAGGGCGGCACATTGGCCAGCGCCACCAGCTTGGGTGTCAGGACGGCGAAGGACGCGGTACTGCTGATGAGGGCTCCCACCGTCACAGCTTCACCCGGATCCTCAACACCGTTATTGTTCAAGTCGCGGTAGACGGGCGCGAAAGGATTGATGTCATACGTGACGAAATAATTCACTCCGGTGGGTTTGTCATTCGCGTTCGGGACGGTTTGAGGCGCCACAAAGGTCATAGTGGCGACAGAATTCGAGAAGTTGTTGGTGCCGCTGGTCACCAGGCCTGGTTTGGCGAGATTATCGCCCACAAGGGTATCGTTCACGACGCCATAAACGGTGCGGCCAAGCACGTGAGACGTTGCCGTGGTGCCGAGGAACCCGCGAGTCAGACCCTTAAAGGTGTTTACGTTGTCGTTACTCGTAAACTTGATCAGTTCATTGTCGATGTAGAGGACGCCCGGACCGGACGGGAAGGACGTGGAAACAGAGACCTGCAGGGACGTATCGTTCGGGCCGATGGCGGAGGTGAGCGGGCTCATGGGGACGGGATTCCCATCATCAAAAATGCCGTTATCGTTAATATCCTTCCACAGATTGACGTGGACAACGTCCGAATCATCCGGGTTCTGGCCCGTCCGCTGCACCGTTAAACCCTGCCAGATCACCGTGTTGTTGCTCGCCTTCACATTGAGTTTGGCGACAGGGACATTATTTTGGGCCTCAGTGACATTGGTCGGCAGCAGATCCGTGAAGGTCACCGTCATGGTGTCGATCGTAGCCCCGACGATGTTGGCGCCAGTCTCAACGGGGAAGTCCGCGGAATCAATCGAATGAATGCCATCTCCGGGCGTGAGGGCCCCGATCGTGAAAGCGTCTTTGGTCAAGACGCTTAAGGCAAAGACGTCGTTGGCCGAGGCGGACTGGTTCACGTCGGCGGCAATATAGAACACCCGCGGGGTGGTGCTGATCAGGACAAAGCCGGGAGGAATCGGGAGCGACGTATCATTCATGGCAATATGGGCGTTGCCGTACTGCATGACCCCGGACCCCATCAGCGCATTATTGATGCCCATGTTCCCGAGAGAATCGCGCACATAGGGATCGCCGCCATAGACTTTGACGGACGTGAGGTCCGCGTCGCTCCCGTTTAGGCCGCCCGGGACCACCCGGCCGATGTCCAACGCAAACCAGCGGATGTTATAGTTGGTCTCATCGTAAAGCGTCAGTTTCACGAGGGCCACGTTCCGGTTGCCCTGCGTATAATTCATGCCGATGTAGTTCGGGACCTGGATGTTGTTGACGAACGTGAACGTGCTGTGGGCTGGCGGGTTCGTAGGATCACACGAGCTGGAGAGGCAGCGTCCGACATTATGCAGCGTGTTGCCAATAATGCCGTTATAGCTGAGCACTTCAGAGTCGACAACGAACAGCCCGCTGGGGGGCAGGCCGGCGGCCGTATCCAGCGTCACGTCGGTATCGATGGATTGGATCTGTTGTTGGAGCTTGGGCAGAGGATAGCTCCCGGTATCGTTGGAGAAATAATATTGCTTGTCGACGTGCAGGACCTGCGGGCTGGGAATGATGGTCCTTAGCTCGGAGGCTTCCGGCATATGGGCGTTCGAAACGGTGTTCGGCGCAGAGACATTAATATAGGTGGCGGAGGTCACCGACACTCCCAGGGTGTTTTGAGGATTCGCCAGAGTCGCAATGTCATAAGTGACAAAGTAATCGTTAAGACTTCTGGCCAGCGTGTCAATTTTGAGCGGACCGGTCGTCAAGTCGTTCAAGTTGGTGCTGAATGTGTTGGTATCAAAATTGATGCCGGCCAACCCCGCGGCCGGGACTCCGAAAACACCGGCGCCGATGGGCGGAGAATCGACGGCGACATTGAATATGCCGGTGCCGGCCATGTCCGGCCAGATCTTCACATTGCTGACGTCAGAATCGCTCGAGGTCCCCGTGCGCGTCAAGGTCATGCTCAAAAGCCCCGCGCGCGCCTGATCGGCCTGCAGGGTAAAGCGCATGATCACCTGGTTGGTGGCGCCTTGCTGCAGAGAGGAACCGGTGATGCTCGACGGCACATCGGTGGAGGTCATCACGACATTGTCCGGATATTCAAGGATGTTGGAAATATAGGACACCGACTGGCCTCCGACCGAAGGAAGTCCGATGTTGCCGGAATGATTGCCCACGGTTTTCGGGTCATCGACGACAAAGTAGGTGGTTGAACGGATTTCAGCCCCCAAGGACACGGTGGGGCCCGTTTGGGCCAGGTAATCCAGGTCGTAAGTCAGGAAGTAGACCCTGGCCGCCGCACCAATGGCCTGGCCATCCAATTGCCCCGTGGGATCAACGATCGTGAGATAGGCCTGACCTTCCACGACAGTTCCCAAGGCGTGCGTCGCGGCGGTTGTATTCTCCGTGGCGCGGGTCACGCCGGTCAAGAGATTGCTGGTCGCGTCAATGCCCGTATAAACCATGATTTCATGATCGATGTCGATGCGGCCCGGTGCGGGCGGAAACACGCTGGCGTTGAGCACGTGGAGGATCGTCGTGGAAACGTCCACAGCCATCGTCAGCGGCGATTGGGCAAACGTAAACGTCTTGTTGCTGTTCGTCACTTCGGTATCAACGCCGACATCAAAGTTGCCGTTGCCATTGTTGTCGTAGAAGAGATGGACCGCATCCACATCTCTTGCAAAGTTGAGATTATTCGGGTTCCCCCGGTCCACACGAAGGTGCGTGAGAACAACCGTATTCACGACACCGCCTCCGGGGTTCGGGTTCCGGGCCTGCAGGGTCATCTTCATAATAGGCACATTTTTGTTCCCCTGCATGGCGACGGCCGGCACCGAGAATCCGCCGGCGGAATCGTTGACGCGCGCTAAATCAAGCTCATCCTGCGAAGGCATGACCGTGATGGTCGAGGAATAGATCTGGACAAAAGAGGCCATATTTCCATCCGCAGGGAAGATGTCCGACGGCCCCCGGATCGTGGCCCCCTGGGAAGCTAGCACGGCGGCGGGGCTAAAGTCATAGGTCACAAAAATGTAGCTTGTCGTCGGTGTCACGATGAGGTTTTGATTTAACGTAACGGTCGTGACCTGGTTCACAAAACTGGACGTCGTTCCGCTTGAAATCCACGTATCCAGGGTAGGCTCCAGCGTGCCATTTCCGTTGGCATCCTGATAAATATTAATCCCCACAATATCGAAATCATTTCCTGTGCCGGATCGTGTGATCCGGAATTGATGGATCGATCCCTGGAAAGCGTCTGTCCACAGGGCCAGGCGCAGCATCCCGACCGCCGCCGCTCCTTGAGTCACAGTGCTCTGTTGGCCCAGACCGGGCGTCGGGCCGGTCCCCGGAGCCCACCAAGCGGCGATATCCTGGCCTTGGACATGAATCGTCGCTGCCTGGCGGATGACAGGCGATGTGCTGGTGACGATGGCGAAGTTGTTGCTGGCCACGCCAAGTCCGTTCACGGTGACCTGCGAAGGGCTCAAGAGTTGAAGTCCGAGGTTGGCCGGCAGCGGGGTGACGGGGGCTGTTGAAATGCGCACGGCCACAAAGTAATTCTTCGGATGACTGGGTGAAATCGTAATGTTCAGATTGGAGAAAGTCGCCACGCCGCTCACAAAGGTGGTCGTTGCGATCACTTGATCCACCGTGGGCTGCTGCCCTAAGGCAGCCTCCGGCTCGAAGACGCCGTCTCCATTGGCATCGTAAACCAATTCGAGCTGCGTCACGTCGGTGTCGCCCAGAGCGCCGGTGACCGTTTCCTTGGCTATCTGGACCTGCGAAATCACCGTGCTGGACGAATACGTCGGCGGCAACAGACTGAAGGTGAGCCGCAGCATTGGCACAGGAAGATACGTGATCGCCAGATTGCCGTCTCCCTGCAGCAGGCTTGTCTTCCCCTGCCAGTTTGTGCCTCGAAGCGCCATGTATTTTGCGTTGTACGTCGGATCGGTTGCCGGCACGGGCGATAAGTCTGTCGGCGTGACGACGATGCCGGCGGTCTGCGCGTCGCCTAAAGAATGCGCCGGGACGGTCCGGGCGATATCATTGGTCCATCCGCGCAGAACATGTTCAGAAGAGTCGAACGAGTTGTTTCCCGGCACCAAGGGCGGCACAGGGGTGACATAGTCCGTTGCCATCACGTGCAGAGTCTCCTGAATGCTGTCAGAAATTAAAAGGTTGGCATAGACTCCGTGATCAGCGATGGTGAAGGTATACGTGGAGACCTTGATGGACGGGGCGTTGGCATCGACCAGGGTCACCGTGTTGGTCGAACCGCTGGTGCCAAAGGTCATGGTCCCCGTGTAGTATTGGCCGTTCTTCGGATCTCCGGTCGCCGGGTTGCCGAATTGGTCGCGCGCCGTAAAGGTTCCGAACGGCACGAGCGTGTTCACCGGGATCGGACTGACGGGATTGGACAGAGGCTCGATCGTGAAATAGGCCGCCGGCGCCGGGGAGATAAAATGGGTGACCTGAACGTCGGCGAGTATTCCGGAATTGTCATGGGCCACCATCGTATGCGTGCCCTGGGTCATGTCGTAGTAGTAGGCGCTCACCTGCGTCGAATTGGTTGTGAAAGGCACTGAGAGCGCGTTCGGTCCTCCGCCGGAAATATTGGCGAAAGAAGAGAGGTCGGTAGGATCCATTCCTCCGCGGGCGCCATTCGACGGCAGCGTGCTGGTGGCGTTGTTAATGTAGAAGGCGATGACCGTGTTCGAGGAGATCGGCGAGGTATTGCCGAACGGATCCGACGACTGTACCGTGATGACGGTATTGGTCGGCGTTCCGACCTGATAGTTCGGCTCATATTGAATCGTTGTTCCGGCCACCAAATACCGGGAAGGCGTGATGAAGCGCAGCAGGGTCGCCGGGGCCGGCTGCACGGTGTAGGTGGAGACCGCCGACGTCCAGCCGGTGGGAAGATTGGTGGCGGCCTTCGCTTGATGACTGCCGGCGAGCGTGTCGATCAGATAGAAGGTCATCGTGCTCTGACCGACGGCGATCGTCGTCGAAGAAGCCCCGGCGACATAAGGGCTGGTGCTGAAAGGTGTGGCGAACTGGACCGTCCCGGTGGAGGTGGACGTCAGGTTGAACTGAACGGTCGGGCCGCCCGAGTCTCCGTATAGGATCGGGGAATTGTTCATATACAAATCCTTGGTCGCAAACTGGAAGACCTGGGAAGTCGCTCCCGCCGTGAGCAGCGACGGGGCTGTCACCATGCCCACCTGAACGATCGGTCCCGCTAAGACGCTCACCCGCTGGGTGCCCGTGCTCCAGGACGTGCCCTGGACCCAGGCCGCGAGCATCGGGCTGGAGATCGGCAAGGAATAATTTTCGCTGGCCGTCGTGTCGAGGTAGTAGAAGGTGGTGCCCCAGGTTCCGCTCGTAATCAGGACCGACGTCGTCGAAACCGTAAAGCCCGGCGGCGACACGGAAGGCAGTGTGGCCGAAGACGCCGAGAAGCCGTAGGCATCGAACGTCGAGGACGCCATTCGGTAACTGTAGAGGTTCACCGTGACGACGGCCGGCGTCGCGGTCGGGTTGGCGAACTGGTCCTGCAGTTCGATATTGAAGTTTGAGAGCCTCGGATTGCCGCCCGGTTCAAGCGGCAGTCCCGCCATCAGCGTCCGGACCGGGTTATGAAAGCCGACCTGCGCGGTGACGGCGGGATTCACGATAAAGGATGTAGAGACGCGATCGGACGTCGCGTTGTAATCCGTGCCCTGGTAAGCTCTTAACGTCCAGGCGCCGGTCCGGCCGTCTTCCAGGGGAGTCGAAGACATCTTGTCGAAATAGAGAATCTGCAGCTGAGAAACGCCGGGGTTGAACGTAAGCCCGGGGATGCCAAAGGGGATCGCCTGACCGCTCAGGGTTTCAAACTCAAAGTCCCGGCTCGCGTTATAGAAGCCACGCCCGGAATGGACATTCACCTGCGCGGCGGGGATATCCAGCGTGACGGTCTGCGGAGAGACCGCGGTCGCATTGTTGAAGTCGTCCCTGCGCTCAAGCGTGAATATCGTCGGGTTCTTGTAGGTCTGGCCGGCCGTTTCCTGCGACGGCGGCGTAATGAAGGCCATCTGCGTCGGAGAACCGCCCGTGGTGGCGATGAGACCGGTCGTGTTTGAGATGGTGTTTGAGCCCACGACGGCCGAGAAGATGATCTGCGAGGAATCACCGGCAATATGGGACACATAGTAGAAGAGGGATATCGATTTTCCAACGCTGCCGTTCGAATCGGTGACGGCCGTCCAAGCGGGCGCAGGCGGACTGGCGGAGGAGGCCCCCACACTGAAGGAAATAGTCCCTGTCGCTCCAGACACATTGAAGGTGGACAGTTGCACGACGATTCCTCCTCTGGGGACGTAGTTGTCGTAAGCATCGGACAATTGGGCCTGGATCTGATAATTGCCGAAAGCGCTGTTGCTCCCGGCATTCTGGGTCACGTCGTCGACCGGGCTGACCACGAACTTGGCTGGGTCTCCAGGAATGACCGTAATGTAAGGCCGCGTGGAATAGACAATGCCTCCGGAATTCCATCCGAGTTCCGTCATCACCTGCGTGGATTGGGAAACGTCATAGGCTTTGAGCCACCGCGATCCGGCGGCGAGCAGCGAGAAGTAGTTATTCAGGCATAATTGCCCGGCGTCCGAGATCAAGTTGAACGTCGTCGTCCCGGGCAGCCAGGAAGGGTTCTGAATGGGATCCGTAATCGTGGTCGGTGAGTTGCTGCTCGTTTCGGCGTCGAAGTTGAGTGTAACGAGAGGATTCACGGTCGCATTGGGGCCGCTCGAGAGGACATTTTGAAATTGATCATACATGGTCACGCATCCGCCAAAAGTTTGACCCGCCGTGACGGTCGACGGCAGATTACTGAACTGCAGGTGATGACGCGGTCCCGGCCAGACGCCAATCGGCGAGGAATGGCCCGCGGCGATCCCCTGCGCTCCGACGGGAGTTCCCGTCGTGGTCGAAGCGGTAATGACGAAGCCGGCCTGCGACGAACTGGCGGTCACGGTGTAGTTGATGAAGCCCTCGGGCAAAAGCGGGCTCGAATTGAGCGGCGCGTTCACCAGGGCGCCGGCGTCATTCGATGTGAGCAACACGTTTGGAGTGGTGGTCGAGGGAACCTGATTGAACTCGGCATCCGTCTGATACACCGTGATTGTGAAGGCGGATCCCGCGATCTGCGTGAGCGGCGACTCGGTTTTCCCGGTCGGCGATCCGGGCGCGTAGGTTTCTCCCGGCACGACGATCAGAAGCTGCATGGCAGGGCCCGGCAAAACGTTGAATGTGCCTGCCGAGGGAGATACGGATGGCGTCCATGTGGTGGTCGGGTCCAGGAGGTTCGTGTCTATGGCGGTGGCCGTCTGCGGACCGGCCGTCCGCATCTGGACCATAAAGGCTCCCTGGGCTTGGACGCTCACAAAGGTCTGCGTGGCCGAGGCCGTCCCATAAGGATCCGAGGTGATGATGCGCAGGCTTTCCGGGGTGTGCGTGGAGACGGGGTTGAAGAAGGAATCCACGATCTCTACGGTGGCGGAGAAACTCGATCCGGCGACCACGTCCGCGACGGCGCCGGTTTTCCCGGGCGCGCCTGATCCGGGCAGCGCGGTTTCATTAGGAATCAGAAGTAGAAGGTTGGCCGCCGGCCGCGGCGAAGCGGTAAAGACCGAGGACGGGAAGGCAATCCACGGCGGTGAGTGCGGCGGCACCGATTGATCCGTCGGCACAAATTGTTCCGTCGTCGCCTTGAAGAGTTGCATGTTGCTGAAGGTCGCCTGACCGTTCAGCGAGTTGATGGCCAGCGTGGGCGATGGAATGATCGCGTAAGGATCGGCATTCCCTTGAATAGAAATCTGAACGGTCGCCGCATTGGCCAACGGCAATTTGATCAGGTTGAAGAACTTGTCAGTCTCGACGACCGTAACATTGAGGAAGTTCCCCACCGTGTAAGGGCTGACAGGGCCGGACTTGCCGGTGGCCGTTCCCGGAGCAAGCGATTCCCCTGGCACCAAAGCGACGAGGTTGCGCTGGAAACCCGCGGAGTTGTTGGCCTGCACAGGCACCGCTGAAGAGGTGAAGGACGTAAATTGCGGCGGCTCCGGAGCCTGGTGAGTGGAAAGATCCGTCGCCGTCATGGTCCATCCGGAAGCGTTTGCGGTGATGAGGCTCATGGGGAAGGCATAAGAGCCTGTCGTAATCGAGACCGATACGGGATCCTTGCCGAATCCGACCCAAGGCCCGGCCGAGGCATTGTTCGGGTCCGAGGAGACCACCTGGATGGATGAGGTGGCCGTAACGACGGGGTTCCAAAAAGAGTCCGTCAGATTGGCCGTGACGTAGAAGTTGGCCCCAGCGAGCACTGTGTTCGGGGTGCCGTTGACACCGCGAACGAGATTGATGTTGCCGGGCACGGGGTTTTCTCCCGGCATCACGAGCTGGATTCGTGACGCTGCGTCCGCGACGACCGTAAAGGTAGACACGGAAGCGGTGAGCGCCGGAGCGGTGGCGTCATTGTCGGTCACCATCAAGGAGGTAAGACCGGCGGTGTAGGGACTGATATTCGTGATCGTGACCGAGCCTCCGGTCAACGCAAAGTTGCCGGGGTCGACATCGTAGAGATCGCTCGTCACGGCAGAGATCGGATTGCGGCCCGTCGACACCGGGTTGGAATAAGCGTCTGTCACGTAGACGGTGGCGTTGAAGATGGAGCCCGCCGCTTGCACGGCCGCGGCATTGCTCACGCCGCCCTGAGTCCCAGGATAAAGGGCCTGTCCGGGCAGAAGCGTGACCAGTTTTGTCGGAGCACCTGCCACTGTAATGACGCTCGTGCTCGTATCCGAAATATAGCTGGTCCCCGTTCCCCCGGTATCGGTAGCGGTAAACGTCCAGGTCCCGCTGGTGACCAGAATCGCGCCAAAGGTGGCTGATCCGGTGGCTGAATCGAGCGGTTTCGGGTTGCCTCCCGCATAGGAGGATTCCACGTCATTCGGGTCTGTGGAAACGAGACGCACGCCCGGCATATTGGGGCTGGACACGACGTTGCCTGCCGATTCCACATTGTAGTAGTCGTCGGTGAGCCGTACGGCGACGTCGTAGACCTGGCCGGCGACGGCATTGGAGGCGGCGTTCATTTCTCCTTTGATGGCCGCATTGCCCGGAACGGCGAATTGATTAGGCAAGAGTATCTGGAGCCGCGTTGCCGGCCCCGCGGAAACGGGCACGGGCGCGGATGGCGCGAGGGTCAAGGCCGTTCCGGCCACGGTGGAAGCCGTGATCGTCCAGCCGGCGGAACCGAGGTTCGCTTCGGCAAAGGTCATCTGGAATACCGTCGTCCCGCCGAACAGGTTCTGCAGCTGCACGGCCGGAGCGTAAGGATCATTGGTGGTCAGGCGAATCTGAGCGGCCGTGGCTACGACGTTCCAGTTCAGATCGACGGCGCTCACGGTGACAGGGAAGGCGACTCCTGCCGCCTCGGTCGAAATCCCAACCGAGGATTTGCCGGTGGGCGATCCCGGCAGCGCGCTTTCTCCGGGAACCAGGATCTGCAGTTTGACCGGGTTGTTCGCCGTGACCGCAAACGTGGAGGAGACAACGGTGGAGGAGCTCGGATCCGGCGGCGGTGGAGACTGCCAGGTCGCCGAGAAGGACGTCGACGTGGTCGCCGTCAGTAAGGTAAAGGCGTAGGTTGTGGTCCCGCTGAAAGAAATATTCTGCGGCGCCACGAAGGCATCCGTGTTATTTTGCAGGGCGATCCCCACCGCCTGGGTCGGGACGATGTTAAAGTGCTTGTCCACCACATTGACGATGACGTTGCTGGAGACCCCTGACTTCCACGCCTGCGCCGTACCCGTTCGACCGGAGCCGCCGAGATTATAGGTTCCCAAGCCCGCCACGGCGTTTTCGCCGGGGAGAACGATCTGCAGAACGCGAGCGGCCCCCGCTTTCACCGGGATGTTCGGCGAGGTGTCGGAGACTCCAGGTCCGCTCACGGTGAGCGTCCAGCCGGTGGCGTTGGCCGTCACGAAGGTCCATGTCGAGATGTTCACTCCGGAAGTGTTGAAAGGAATGGAGAGGAGAGGATCCGCCTGATATTCAGCCGGGCGATTATCATTCGTGTCCGTTCCCGCCATCTGTATGTTGGCGGGCTGAACGGGCGTCACGTTGAAATAGCGGTCGACCGCACGGACCGTCGCCTGGAATCCGACTCCGGCAGTCTGCGTGCTGATCGAGGGGGTGCTCTTGCCGGTGGCGCTTCCCGGCAGACCTGCCTGGCCGGGGACCAGGATTTGGATATTGTTGTACGTTGTCGGGGCCATGACCAGGCCGCCGGATTGATAAGGCGTTCCCAAGGTAAATCCAGGCGCCGAGGCCGTCAAGAGAGTGGTCTTCGCCCCATTCGGATACACTTCTGCCGTCTTGAGCATGAATGGCAGTGTCAGAGTACCATTCGTCATGGCGCTGGGGCTGGCCGTCGACGGCGAAGCGGCAAAGGGATCGTCCGACGTGAGCGTGACGACGGGATTGGTGGCGGTGACAATATTGAAATAGCTGTCGACGGCCCTGACTTGGACGTAATAGGTGGTGCCGACCGTAAAGGAGGCATTGGGAGGCGATATTTTTCCACTACTTCCGAAATTTCCTTCCTGGCTTTGTTCACCGGGGGCCAGCACGAGGAATTTCTGAGCACTGGCGGACTGGACAGGGAGCCATGTGGAAACCGCCATGGCGTACGGATCGCCGGTCGACGTGCTGGCGAAAATCTGCCAGCCGGAAGTGCTGCGCGTGACCAGATACAGGTTTGTGAAGATGGTTCGCCCGACAGGGAAGCTGTTGGCGGGTCCCGTCTGCTGCTGGGGCATGCTGGAAATAATCGGGTTCGCGAAGGGATCGCTGGCCGAGAGTTTCACAAAGGTGTCCAGCCCTTCCGACTGGTTGAAGAAGGAGTCGACCAGGTTGACGGTCACGTCGAAAGGCGTTCCAGCCGTGAACGGCGCACTCGGTTGTCCGGTGTAGCCGCCGTTCTGTCCATTGTCGTACGGAGGCTGACCGGAATTGGCCGTTTGGCCGGGAACCAGGATTTGCAGCTTGGTGGGCGTGGCGGCATGAACCGTCACGGGATCGGAGGTGGTGCTCACCACGGGCGGCCCCACATACCCGACAATCGTAGAGACGGAAATCGTCCAGGGTCCCGGCGCCTTGTGGAAGATCATCGAAAACGGCGTGGGACCGCTGACGCCCAGAATGCCCGGAGGCGTCGCGTAAGGATCGTTGGTCGTCATTTGTATCTGCGGCGTCACGTCAACCTTGGTGTTATAGAACCGGTCCGTCAAGGTGACCGTGGACACATAAGGAACGCCCGCCGTGGCGGGGGCCGGCGAGTTCAGGAAACCGCGCGCAGATCCCGGCGCCAACGTTTCTCCGGGCAGCACCAGAAGGATATGGTCGGTCGTCGTCGCGCCGACCACGATAAAGTTGGAGGTGTCGGAGCTCACCGAAACCGTTCCGCCGGAGGTGGAGACGGAAACCTGCCAGCCCGGCGCCGCATTCGCGGCCTGGAAGACCACGCCGAAGGTGCGCTGGCCCATGTTGCTCAGCGACACGTCGTTCGCGCTGACGGTGGCATACATATCGCTCATGGAGAGATGCACCGTCGGCTGGTTTGACTGGGCGACCTTGTTGAATCGTGAATCGACCAGGTTCACCGTGACCGTATACGTCATGCCCGCGGAGATGGACTGCGGCGAGCCGGACATGCCCGTCGGAGCGCCGGGGATGGCCGTTTCTCCCGGCACAATAAGCTGGAGGTGGGCGGGGGTCCCGGTGTTCACGGGGATCGCGCTCGAAGTGCTGGTCGGCAGGTTGAACCCATTCACATAAATGACCTGCGGGCTGAAGGTCTGCGTCGAGACCCCCAGCGTGACGTCAAAGGGCGAGGCGCTCTGGCCGCCGGAAAGGCTGATGGTCCCCGTCGACAACGAGCCGTATCCATCCGAGAGAGAGATGGCGACCGAACCGTTTGTGGACACCGTGTTGTAATACGTGTCGATCGCGCGGATGGAGTTGACGGGGATCGTAAACGGCGTTCCAGCCACCTGGGTCGAGGGGGTCCCTGATTTCCCGTGATTGGCCACATCGCCGGGCACGGCTGTTTCCGTCGGAACGAGGATCTGCAAAGCGGCCAGGGTCGAGGCATCGACCGGTACGGGAGACGAGCTGTTGATTCCGAACTGCGTGGCTCCGGCCGAACCGCTGGACACCAGGACCCAGCCGGGCGACAGATTCTTGGTGGCCAGGGAGATCGATTGGACCACCGTCCCCACATTGTGGGTGATGGCCGTGCCGTTCACCAGAGGATTAATGATATGCGGGTCATTGGCCTGGACATAGACGTTGGGATCGCCCGCGGAGGGCGCTTCCACCAGGTTCCAGTAATCATCCACGGTGCGGACTGTGATCGGAATCGCCTGGCCCGCGGCAAAGGTCTGCGGAGCGCCTGTCTTGCCGCCCGTGGTGGAAGGCCAGTAACCGGCGCCGGGGTTCGGATTTTCTCCCAGGACCAGGATTTGGAGATTGGTCTTTGTGCGGTCGGGATCGACCACGAGATGTTCAAAGCCCGACGTAAAGCCGCTGGCGGTGGCCGTCGCCGCCGTGAAGGGCGGCGTCGTCCCGCTGAAATCGCTGGTCCGCTTGGTGACCCAATTCCAGCTGAATTGGGTCGTCCCTTGAGTCAGAGGGACGTTTATGGACGACGAGGGTTTAGCGTTCGGATCATCGGTGACGAGATTGACCGTGGGATTGGTCGAGATCAGGTTCCCCCAGGTGTCCGTCGCATCGACGCGGAAGGTCGTCGTCGTGCCGGCCACAAAGTGCGTGTCCCACGAGGAGGTGCCGATGGGGCTGCCGCTCTTCAGCCCAGCGGTCCCGGGGGCCGCGGATTCGCCGTTCACAAGGACCCTCAGGAAGCGCGGGCTGGCGGGTAACGCATCGGGGAAGACGGTGAAATTGGGAGTTGTAAACGTGTTGAACGCGATGCCGTTAATGGTCGCGGTGAGGGCCTGGCTGAAGCCGTTGTAGTCAACGGCCTTGAAGAGGGTCACCGCAAAGGTCGTGGTCCCGTTCACCATATTTTTCGTGCCGACTCCCAGAGGGTTCGGATCATTGCTGGCGGCCAGGCTGACGGTGGCGGCGGAGCTGGTCTGGTTCCAGTACGCGTCCGTAGCATAGACGGTGACGACCTGCATCTGCCCGGCCGTCCAGGTCCCTGGATTGTCAGGAATCGTTTTGCCGGTGCCGCCGGAGGCCGGCGGATTGCCGGGCTGGTAGAATTCTCCGGGCAGGATAACCAGGACGCGGCTGATCGTGCCTGAGGAAATCGGGATTCCAGAGACGGTGGCGCTGGAATAGGAACAGGTGAGCGTGTCGCAGTTGACGTTCAGGGTTTGCGTCCCCGCTTGATACATCTTTACGGCAAAGTTGGTCGTCCCGTTCAACAACGTGTTGGTCGCGCCGTCCACATCAAAGGGATCGGAGGTCTGGAACCAGACGGAGCCCGTCGCCGTGTTCCCGACGGGGTTGTAGTAATTGTCCGTGATGGTGGCCGTCGCGTACCACAGCGTACCGGCGGTTTGCGCCAGCGGAGTCCCTAAAATTCCGTTGGCGGCGGTGTTGCCGGGGACCAACATGATGCCGGGGACCGTGACCATAATTTTCGCCGGCGCATTCGCAACGACCGGCAGAAGCGAAGACTGGGCGTTTGCCAGGTTCATTCCTGATACCGTCGAGACCGTCACGTGCCAACCCGTGGCATTGGCGGTCAAGAACTGGATAGCGAAGATGGTCGTGCCGCCCGTCAAGTTCTGTTGGATGTTGTTCTGTGTGGCATACGGATCGTCGACCGTCATTTGGACTTTGGCGCCGGCGGAGGGGACCAGGTTGAAGAAACTGTCCGTCGCATTGACCGTCGCGGAATAGAATTGGCCGGCGGTAAATGACGTTCCACCGTTCGGCGTCCCGGTCTTGCCCGCCGGCGCCGCCGTTTTTCCGGGGACGGCGGTTTCGCCCTGAATCAGGAGCTGGAGTTGAGTCGCCGGTCCTTGGTTGACGGCAAAGACGGTCGTTGTGGCGGCCGAATAGGTGTAGGTCTGCACGGACGTCTGGTTGACATAGAAATTCGCTGTTGTGGTTGAGGCTTGGAGGGCGGCGATGACGGTGTAGGAACCGTTATTGACCGTGAAATTAGGCGCCGGGACCTGATAAACCGGGTAAAGGCTCGGCGCCGCGGAGATTTGGGCTGCCGGGTTCTGCGAATCAAAGATCTGATTGTAGAAGCGGTCGACCGCCATGACCGTGACCGGAATGTTCTGGCCGGCGATCGGGATCGAAAGGCCGGTCCCCACGAACGGTGTGCCGCTACGGCCGCCGGAAAGGCCGGTCTTGCCGGGCGTATAGGTTTCACCGGGGAGAAGCGCGAGGAACTGGTGCGTGTGGTATCCGCCGGTGTTTGTGTCCGGCCCGACGACGACAGGGCCGGCCGTCATGCCGGCATACCCGACGCCGGCAGAGGTCGCGGCGGTTACCATCCAACCGGAAGCGAGGGCGGATTGAAATTTATGCGTGGCATAGGGGGCAGTGAAATTATTCGCCCCGGAATTAATCAACTGATCAACGTCTGACGGCGCGTAGAGATCGGTGGTGGCCAGATGAATGGTCGTGTTGCCGGAGTTATTCCCGACGGCGTTATACCAGGCGTCCGTCAGCCGGACGGTGATCGGATAATTTTCTCCCGCCGTCGCGGCGGTAATCGGGCCGGTGACGCCGAGGGAAGCGACGTTTCCAGGAACCGCCGTCTGGCCCGGCAGAATAATCTGCAGATTCACAGGAGGCGTGCTGGCCGCCATTAAGAAATCAGGGCTCTGGTAGGCGGTGAGCGTCCAGGTGGATATGAGATGGTGCGTGATGGCCACCGCGTTCTGGTCCTGCGCGGACAAGAGCCTGACGGTGAAGGTCGTGGCGCCATTGGTCAGGACTTTGGCGGCCGCCGAGACGTTGCTCGGAGTCCCGTACGGATCGTCGCTCGTTAAGTACACCGTCGGATTCGTTGAAATGAGATTGTAGTAGCTGTCGGTCGCGTTGACCGTCGCCACGAAAGGCGTCCCGGCGGTGAAGGGAGCGCTCGGAGAGCCGTTCTTGCCCGCCGGATCGCCGGCATAAGACCAATTTTGCGGTTTACCGGCCGCGGCGGACTCTCCCGGCACCAACAGCTGCAGGGTGGCCAGGGAGTTCGGATTCACGGTAAAGAAGGCGGAGGTCACGGCCGAGTAAACGCCGCCGGAATCCGCCTGCAATTGGTGCGAAAGCGCGGACCCCGCGGTGGGAAGCGACACTGTGGAGGCAAAGATGGCTGAATAGCCGGTGCCTCCCGGATTGGTCATCGGCTTGCTCGAAGGAAGGACCGCATACTGGTCGACGCTCTGAGGGGCGGTCAGGTTCACCCACGGAAGCGCCGGTCCTGATTTGATCGGGTTCCAGAAATCGTCGACGAGATTGACCGTGACGGCGGAGATCGCTTGTCCGGCGACTTGCGCCGCCGGCGCCCCGGTCTTGCCACCGGCCGGGTACTGCCCGCTGCCGGGAGCGGCCAATTCGCTCGGGAGAAGGACCTGATAATGCAGGGGCCCTCCGCTGGCCGCGCTGACGTTGACGCCGGAAACGGTTTGCGAAGAGATGGTCGAGCTGGTCACGTCCACAGCGGAGAAGGTCCAATTGGTCTGAGCAGTCCTCGGCGTCAAGGTCGCGAACGTGATCCGACCGTTGATCATCGACGTGGTGGAGTCGTTCTGAATGTAGGCGTCGTTGGTTTGCACATAGACTTGGTCCCCGATATCGGCGAGGTTCTGGGGCCCCAGGCCGTAGTTGGTGTTCCAATAATTGTCGACGGCTTGAATCGTGACGGGGAAGGCCACGCCGGCCGTTCCCGAACCGGGGGAAGCCGCGTTGGTCTTGCCGGGGCCGGACGGCGTCGTTCCCTCGCTGGCCTGCTGGCTGGCCGTGAGGATACGCAGTTTCACCACGGGCCCGGGCCATACGGCTGTGTAGGTGGAAATATCCGTCGTGTAGTTGTTGACCCCCAAATCCGTCGCGGTCAGGGTCCAGCCGAGTTGGTTTCGGACCGGATTGGTGGTTGCCGAGTGGGCGTTGTTTTGGGTCAGATACGTGATGGTGGCGATGCCCACGCCGTTGGTCAGCGCAACGGCGGAATCGGCGGCCGAGGGATCATTCGGGTGAACGTTAACGGTCGTCATAGGGCAGCCGACGGGTATGAGGTTGTAGAAGCGGTCGACCAGGCGAGCGGTCACCGTGCTGGAGACCCCGGCATATTGATCCTGAGGGCTGCCGGTCTTGCCTCCGTTGGTAACGCCGTAGGGAGGCAGTCCCGGTACGGCGGTTTCTCCGGAAAGGATAAGTTGTAGCCGCTGGGAAGCCGCTGTGGCCGTATCCGGGTTCACGGTGAAAGAACCCGTTTGATACGTTGGGTTTGTCATGGCGGAGGTCGACTTGACGACTTGACTGCCGGCCGTGACGGGGACTAAGGCAAAGATAGTGGCCCCGCTGGTCAGTGTCTGAGATACGGGTTTAACCGCATAGGGATCGTTTGGCAGGAAGGTCCAGATCTTGTCGGAATTGTCGGTCGTATCGGTGTTGTAGTAGGAGTCGACGCCATACACCGTCGCGAGCAGCGTCTGGCCGGCTAAAAGATTATTCGGCGTCCCACTCTTGCCGGATCCCTGCACCTGGGTCTCTCCAGGGAGGACCACAAGCATGCGATTGGCCGGTCCCGCCTTGACCGTGATGTTGCTTGACGTATTGGGCATCCCGGCGCCCGAGGCGGTCAGCGTTTGAACGCCGGCCGTGACTAGAATCGCATTGAAGGTCGTCGTCCCTGAGCTTAGCGGCCGGCTGCCGGGAGCCGTGGCGTAAGGATCGGTCGTCCCCACGGTGACGGTGGCAGGATTGCTGGAAGGCGTTACGTTCCAATATTGGTCAATCGCATTCACCATCACGGTGAAGGGCGAGCCGGCGGTGAAAGTCAGAGGGATCGTGGACTTTCCGGAACCTGTGCCGCCTGCGTTATATTCTCCGTAAATCAGAACTTGCAGGCCGACCGTCGCGCTCGGAGCCACATTGATTCCGCTTTGAGTGCCGGCCGTAACCGCCGGTCCCGCCACGCCCTGAACGGTGAGAGATCGGCCATTGGCGGACTTGAGCGGGGTGAGGCCGCCGCTGAACACATGAGATCCGGCATCGTTCGAGTTAAACGTATAGTTATTAGGCAATCCGCTGCCGGGCGACTCGGGACCCACCCCGCCATCAATGGAAAGTTGAACAGTGCCTGTGTAGGTGATGGCGATGTTCCCCCCGTTATCGAGCGCATTGACGGTGATGTTGCGAGATGTTCCAGCCGTGATCGCCGTGGAGGTGTCCACAAGCACCTGCAGCTGCGAGGCGGGCAGCGTGACAATAAAGTTAATCCCGCTCCCGATATTTCCAATGGTCTCGGTGTTGCCGGCGCG
>Ga0182027_10000402_pt1 | contig 74529 bp, 65 predicted proteins | sample 712E1DmetaG_FD_121300 | JGI IMG/M metagenome (GOLD analysis project Ga0182027, IMG submission 121300) | Permafrost microbial communities from Stordalen Mire, Sweden - 712E1D metaG (Illumina Assembly) | ecosystem: Environmental > Terrestrial > Soil > Wetlands > Permafrost | place: Sweden...
AGTATAACGAAATACGTCAGAGACCAAGGGCTTGAGAAAGAATACACTGTTTTGCATAAAAGTAAGCAGTTAGCTTTGTTTTAAGATACCCCGCTGCTTGCCGCGGGGTAGTTCATTCTTAAATAATTATTCTCGACCCTTTTTATTAATAATCATAATAATAGCAAGTATTACAGTTCATTGCCAACAGATTATTGAAAGAAGACTTTTTGGAGATTATATTGACTTGAAATACTCACAGGTTAAATTTACAATATGGCTGATGAATGACAACTATGGTATCAATTTTAAGGAGCCAAGTTTACAGAGAAGAACAAAAGATAATTCGCTCGATAGTCCTGGATTTGATTACGAAGGTGATATTAGACAAAACTTTGAGACAATCAATCTTGATTTCAAGGGTGAGACAATATTCGAATTAACTATTCTTGATTCATTAAGGCTAAAGGTTAAACGTTCTTTAATGGATGATTCAAAAAATGACACATTATTCAGAGTAACTTCAGAATATGATGATCATTTAAATCTTTCTCACTTGATTTGGATTTATACATTTTATATCAATGTCGGTCAGAACTCAATTCAATCAACTGATATCGAGAATCAAATAGCATTACCCATAAAACCAATGTGGACATTCTATGATAAAAGTGATAAAATATTCAAGCAATATTATGATACTACATATCTTCACCCATTAACTAAAAAATATCGGACAAACGTAAAGTTTTAATCACACCACACCTAGGCTGGCAGCCTGCAAGCCGGGAAAGTTGGTAAGGAAAGTTATTTGGATCTAATAAACATCCAAACCAAAAGCAAACATAAACTCTGTAAAACCCGGCCTGCGGCTGCTGGGGCGTTATAATCCATTAATAATTAAAAAATAACCATATGCCCAACCCCCAATCCATTATCTCCAAAATCATCCTTCTCGCAGCCCTGCTCTCAGCCTGCGGCCCAAGCGCCAAGCAATATGAAGAAAAAAGAATTGCCGATAATACCAGAGTAGCCGATTCTCTTTCAATGGTCCAAAAGTCGATGAATGAACTGAACCTGGCCACCAAAACGCCGGCAGAGAAAAAATTCATCAAAACAGCCGAAACAAAATTCCTTGTCGGCAATGTTCGCAAGGCTTCCGATAAGATCGAAGACCTGGCTGCAAAATATTCCGGCTATCTTACCTATTCACACCTGCAAAACCAGGAAAGCGATCAATCACGCATGGAACTAAGCCGGGATTCTGTTTTGATCTCAAAGCAGATCATCGTTGAAAACCAGATAGAACTTCGCATTCCGAATGAAAACCTCGATAGCTTAGTCAGGGAACTGAATAAATTGATCCTGTTCCTCGACTACCGCATTGTCAAAATGGATGAGATCACTTTTAACCTTTTAGCCAACCAGAAGGCATCGGAAAGATTAAAGAATTATGAAACCCGGCAGAAAAAACATATCGACACAAAAGCCAGTAAATTAAAGGAAACCACCAATGCCGAAGAGAACGTTCTGAACCGCCAGAACCAGGCTGACCAGCTGGAGGTCGAGAACCTTGAACTTGCCGACCAGGTCAAATACTGCAGGCTGACCATTTTCATCTACCAGAAACCTATTTATTATAAAGAAATCCAGGTTCTACTCAATACTGAATCATCCAGGCCAAACATATTTTCCCGGATCCTGAGTGCGCTTGTGGATGGTTGGATTATTGTTGAGTATATCCTCGTTTTCCTCTTCCGGATCTGGTGGTTGTTTGCAATTCTCGCCATAGGCGGCATCACTGTTATTGTATTGAAGAGAAGAAAGAAAAAATGATTGGTTGGTCATGGAACCAGCTCATCAATTCTGTTTACGATGTATCTGCCCGCCATACCTTCGGCAGGTAAACCAACAGGCAAGTGATTCGCGATTTTAAGAGTGTACACGAAGTATCATGAATGAGAAGCAGTATTAATAGGGTGAAACGATATTTATTAAATTTGTTTGCTACTAATTAAGCGGCAGTAGGATAAAGGAAACTGAAGATGAGATTGTTGAAATACAGAATCCGGGAAAAGACAAACCACATAAAGATGAACCAGAACCTTTTAACTTGGATTAAGATGAAAAGAGAATCTATGTTTTACCCATTCCTCATGATGGGCATGCTATTAATGCTCGCAAACGGTTGTAAGAAAAATCAGGAGATCGTTGTCACTCCCACGAACGATATTCAGTACAAGTTGCAGCAACTTGTGAGCACGAGTCTTGAAACATATAAAGAAAAATATCCCGATTACCCCGGCGGACTTGCGATGGAGGTGATTTCAAAACAGGGAACTTTCTTTGTTTCAACCGGGATGGGGCAGGATATAACCAACCAGGTACATTTCAGAGCAGCCAGCAATACCAAAACATTGACTGCAACCGCCATTTTATTGCTTTACCAGCAGGGGAAACTGAATATCAGTCAAAAAATCACCGATACTATTCCGGGAACCAACGAAACCTATCTCCCCGACACACCGGAGTACAATATACCCTACAAGAGTTCAATTACCATATTTGACTTGCTCCACCACCGCGCCGGAATTTTTGATGTTTCCAATGATCTTATTCCGGATACGGTATCAGCGCCGGTGCCCTATAAGGGGTTAAATTATCTTACCTATATTGAGGAGACGGATCCCACGCATACGTTTACTTTTGATGAACTGGTGAATGTAGTCGCCCAATGCAGGTTATCCTATTTCCCGCCGAATACTTCTTATCATTATTCCAACACAGGCTATTCCATTCTTGGAAAAATCATCGAGCGGGTTTCGAAGAAATCATACCAGCAATTCCTCATTGAAGATGTCATGTTACCCATGGGCATGCAGAATTCCTCAATGCCTGTTTTGGGTACAGACCAGCAGATTCCTGCTCCGTTCGCAACGGGATATATTCTTACCGTTGATTCTGTGCTGAATGTAACTCTTTCCAATATGTCTGCCAATGTAGCAGAAGGAACGCTCATCACAACCCCAAACGACCTAAGCCTTTTTCTCAGGAAATTATTATCAGGTCAGGGTGTATTGAATCCCCATATTGTCAACAGTGTGATGATGAATTGTTTGCCGACCGGCAGCAGTTCTGCCGGTGGTTATGGCTGCGGGTTAATCTATACCAACAACCTGGGTTACGGTCATAACGGAGCGCATGAAGGTTACCTGTCGCAAATGGCTTATGATCCGGGATCCGGGTTTACGGTAGTTACTTTCACCAATTGCTGGAATGTTAAAAGTGAAATGGTTACCCTCGTCGAACAACTTACAAACCTGCTTGAAAACAATTGTTATTCGGCGAAAGCAATTGTTACTGCGAAATAGTATTTTTACATTATGCATCCTGGTATCTACAGCAAAAATTTTTAGCATGAAAAAGTTTACCCATTTTTCAATTATCCTGCTCATTTCATTCCTGTTGGTTTCTGCATGTAAAAAGGAAGAAAAAAGTACTAACACCTCTTCAGGAACCGATATGCAGACCCTTAAAAAACAGTATACCCTGGCTGTTCTTGATGCCAGGGATGCAGAACCCTGGGAGATTTGCAGGAACCTTATTGCAGTGATCAATTATGGCGATAGTATGGCCGGCCAGGGAAATCTTGTCTGGTCATCCGATTCCCTCGGGAAAATGCGTGTACTTGTGGTTTCCTGGATGAAAGGGACGACTACCCAGTTCTGGCCGGTGGGGAAAACATTTAAAACAAATAGCAACCAGGCTTATATGTCGTGGATCACAACAGATCCTGAGATGCTTGACTTCCTGAAAAAGACTTCATATACCGACAGTTCAAAGCTGCAATTACGGATTGCCCAGGTTTTAGGGATGCCTCCCGATACCAAAAACAATTTCTTTGTTGAATTCTGGGTTTATCCCGAAAACCTGTTCCGTCCCAGCCCGGATCCGGAAATTACCGATCATGAAGCAGGTCTTTATTTTCCGGCATGGGTTAGCCAGAATTACAGGGCATGGTTTATGAATGAGATGCAAAACAAGTATGATACCGGTACTTCCACCGCCTTTCCGTGGACGAGGCTTGGATACACCTATGATTGGGCCAATCCGCAGCATCCGGTCGGGCTGAGTGAATTTGTTGTAGATACCTCATCCGTCGTTACCGTTAAAGGGATTTATTCCTCCTGGCAGTACTATCAGTTAAGCCTTACTAAGAAATAACCCGGATTTGAAAAAACTAATTACCCTGTTATTCATGGCGGTCTGCTTTACCGCTGTATCTCAACCCCTCAGGAGCGGAAATCATGTAATATTGATCAGGAACATTAACACTTCCAGGTTCCAGCAGGTCAATGAAAATTCAAACATTTCCATCCTGACCACTTCAGGCAAAATCATTTCGGGCCAGGTCAGGTTGATAAAGGCAGACACGGTCTTCTTTCACGACACATTGGTGCGGATATCAGATATTGAAAGGCTCTATTTTAAACCGAGGTTTGCCTCTCCCGGACGAATGCTGCTTGACGAACAGAGGCCTGTTTATATGGCTGGATCGCACTGGCAGATAATCTGTCCGCCCGATACAGTTTACCGCACTCCATGGTCGTACCAGGTTTATTTCCATAACCTGGTCGCAAGGGAGAAGAAAGAGCGGCTTAAACCCATGGATCCGTTGGTCTATAAGAATTATCTGAAATGGAACGTTTCTAAAATCCTCCACCTGGAGTTGGGGATTTCTTACGAAGGCTTTATTACCAAAAAGTTATCCTGGGAAACCGAACTCAGCGCGATGCTTGGGATTCCCTCCTGGTACTTTTCTACGATCCCTTACCCGATATTCAATTATAATGGGATTTCTGTCACAACATACCCAAAGTTTTATTTCATTCCCAGGACCTATGTAAGTATAGTCCTCATGTACCGGTATCTTTGGGTCAAGGACATGAGATCCACCTGGCCTGATGATATTACCGGCAGTCTGATCCAGGATCAGTACAGAAGTGACTATGGTTTAAGTCTCCGCATAGGATTCATGAGACGATATGGGAAAATTATAGTTGATTACTATGTGGGGGGCGGTATCAAGTACATTACTGTACATGAGTTGGTTTATGGTTATTACGAAGAAGATAGCATCCAGTTGCATTGGAATCACGCGAATCATTCACCCGACGTGGCTAACAAATCTCTTTTCGGGGCGGTGTTCAATCTCGGGATCAAAATCGGACTGGCCATTGGCCATCATAGGAATTGAAAATTAATTAAACTTGCCGCCTTATTTATCGTAACTCATACCGCCCAGCAGTTTCCATTGACCACCCTCTTTCACCCATGTATGGGTGATCCGCGAGGATTGTGTTTTCGAAATGCCGGCAGTGTCACTGCATTTGACGTATAGGGTGTATTGTGTCAGTGCGACCGCTCCCAACACCCGAATACCGGCACGTTCAATCCTGATCATGCAGGAAGTAGGCCTGGGGATTAATTGCTTCATAAAACGGGCACTTTCTTCCCGGCCGATCGGTTGCGGCAATCCCCCCGGCCATCCAAGGAACTGCTCATGCACTAAATCAATTACCTTCTCATAATTTGCTTTATAGAGGTTTGAGAAGTAGGCTTCTTCCGATGCCCAGATCTTCTCTTTCACTGTATCTTTCCGGTTGAGCGTATCAGCTTTTGCTGAATAAGCTTGTGAACAGGAGAAAATAACAATTATCAATAGGATGGTTTGCATCAGGATTATATTCTTCTTCAAAGGATACTCCTGTCTTGCGACCCTTTCCTGGTTCATCGTCTTATACATAATAATTGTTTTAATATTAACACTATTGGTCAATGTTGATTAACCTTGTTACAATAATAAAATAAAAAGATGACAAAATCCTGAAAATTATTTAAACAGGTTAACAGTCGGTTAGATCGGCAACAGGAGATACAATTTTATTTTTGCGTACTTTTGGCGGATTATATAGTGATAAGAAAAATAAATGAAGGAATTGCATGGCGAACAAACCAAATGCCTGCTGGTACAAACAAAATTTTCAGGATTCAGTTTTTGGAATTATCAGGAAGTTTGTGACATCGTAGGAGCAAAATACCCTGCTGCTCCGCTTGGATTGCTAACAGTAGCTGCACTTTTCCCCCAGAATTGGATTTTCAGGTTGATTGATGAGAATGTTGAACCCTTGCTGGATGAACATTTGAAATGGGCTGATATTGTCTGTACCGGTGGAATGCTTCCGCAACAGAAAAGCATGCTGGAGTTCATCCGTCGGGCGCATGATCTTGATCGCATGGTTGTGGTTGGCGGTCCCGATCCGACTTCACAGCCGGATATTTATCATGAGGCCGACTTTTTGGTATTGGGCGAAGGTGAGATTACCATTCCCATGTTCTTAAACGACTTGCAGAAGGGAGCAAAACACGGAAGCTATTATTCCGAAGAAAAAGCCGACATGCTGAAAGCAGTCGTACCAAGGTATGATCTGATCCGGTTCCACAACTACATCATGATCGGACTTCAATTTATCAGGGGGTGTCCGTTTGATTGTGAATTCTGTGATATCATTGAGCTATATGGCCGGATACCCAGGTTTAAATCAAACGAACAGGTTATCAGAGAACTCCAGTCCCTTTACGATTTAGGTTACCGTGGACATATTGACATGGTCGATGATAACTTCATTGGTAATAAAAGGAAGGCAAAAGAACTCTTGCGTGAAGTTAAAATTTGGACTCAAAACCATGGGTACCCGTTTTATTTTTCTACTGAAGCCTCTGTTAACCTGACCGATGATGATGAATTGCTTCAATTAATGAAAGAAGTTGATTTCCGGTATGTGTTTCTTGGGATCGAAACACCCGAAAATGATACGTTGAAACTGACCAAAAAGACCCAGAATGTAAACAAACCCATCGAAGTTGCTGTCAGGAAACTCTTATCCTATGGCATTGTGAGTAATGGAGGATATATTATTGGCTTCGACAGTGAAAGCGACCAGATTGCAAATAATATTATCGATTCCATCCGGAAATCGGGCATCTGCATGGCAATGCTCGGCCTGCTTTACGCCCTGCCAAACACTCAGTTAACCCGCCGGCTTGCATCCGAAGGCAGGTTGTTTCTGAAGTCATCCCAATCCGTTGGTGATAACGACATTGACCAGTCCACGAGTGGTTTGAACTTTATCACACGGATACCACGAAACGAGATCCTAAAGAATTATATTCGTGTTATCAATGACATTTATGAACCTGCGGATTATTATCAGCGGGTAATTTTTACAGGCCTGAATATCAGACCCCATTATAAGCATACTCCGGATTTCAGGACAACTCTTCTTTACATGCGCTCATTTCTCAGGGTTTGTAAAAGGGCAGGTTTTAACACCGTCACCGGATTGTATTATTGGAAGATGTTTTTTACCGTAATCTTCAGAAACCCGAAAGGAATTGAAGCTGCAGTGAACTTAGCAGCCATGTTCATTCATTTTCAGAAACAAAAGGAATATATCGTTTCGATTATGAACAAAACGCTTGGTGAATTGGAAGAAACCGGCGAAGAACTTTACTACGCAAAAATGATGGGAAATAACCATGTACGAAATCATGTCTCCAATATCGAATAACCGTCTTCAATCAGCTTTTTTAGGGTATCATTTTCCGACTTGCGCAGATCCAGGAAAACTTTGATTTCCTTAAAGAGAGGATCTGTCTTCTGATGGTGGAGGATCTCCAGGATCTCAAGGGCGCAGAGCCAGTCTTCGGGATGATCAGTTATAAGTTCATCCCATATTTCATGCAAATTTTGTTTCGGAACTATATTCTCCCTGTTATCCCTTACTTTCTTATAAAGTTCGAACAACTTCAAAGCTTTTTCCGTATGCTGAAGCTTATGCGTCTTTTCAGCAGGCACCGAGTAATCCAGACCAAATGCAACGGGATCGGCCGGGCCGGAAAAACAGGAAACGACCCTGCTTCCAACGGCCATGTCATATATTCCCCAGGAGGGCTGATAGAGGATTTTCTCCTGGTAGCTGACCTCACATTCCGTAAACCGAAGCAGGATAAGTTTTCCTTTCTTCCGGATCTTTTCCAGAAGGACCCCTTTAACCCTCAACCCCGATTCATATTCGAATTCAACGGTTTTCCCTTCTATAAATCCCAATTCTTTCAATTGATCATCCGTAGCATCTTCGGGAAGAGCATGAGACTTCGTAAATTTCCCGACCGGCGAACTGAATCCATGCTGGTGGTATTTTTTATCCTGTCCGGGAAGTTCCTTGCCGTCGTAACAAAGACTGGTCGGACCGGTAGTCTTTAAATATAATGGTTCCCCGTTTTTATCCAGCACTTCGGTAAAGGTTCCCGATACCTGCAATCCGGAACTAAAGACGCAGGTGCCGGTAGTTTCCGACCGGATGGCTTTCCGTATCCCTTCAAGACCACCATTCCGGAAACTCATCGTGTCGGCATATTCCTCCAGGACACGGGTCAGGGTCTCAAAATCGGGAGTCACGAAAAGCTGGGGTTGAGGTTCGGTGATGTCAAAACCGTAGCGGACCGCTTCGAGAGTATATGCGATCTTCTTCACTTTCGGCTGCAGGCAGTAATAACTTTCGGCGATTGAAGATAATAATCCGGCTCCGTAAATTTTTGGATGATCCAGGTCACCGATCAAACCATACTCGACGGTCCACCAGTGAAGGTTGCGGATCTGCGACAGTTCCGAGGGTTCCCCGAGGTTTTCTTCAAGGAAAGCGATGGTATGTTCGGCATCCGCGATCATTTGTTTTTCCGAATAGGGATCCGATTTCAGGATAGAAAGATGGCGGATTGCTTCATACATCCTGTAATCGTTGGCAGAAGAGAATGCTTTAGTGCCGATCTCTCCGAACCGTTTCAGGTAAGAGGCATACAATGGGTTTGCGATGATCGGGGCATGACCGGCAGCTTCGTGAATAATATCGGGAGCAGAGGTATACCCGATCTGGTCGATCGGACGGATATCGGCAGCAATGACCAGAACATTGTAAGCCTGGAATTCCATGAAAGCCGAAGGAGGTATGAAACCGTCGACGGCAACTGCGGCCCACCCGATCTCTTTAAGGATCCGGTTCATCCCGTACATCATCGGAATCCGGTCGAGACTGATCCCTGTTTTCCTTAATCCTTCGGAATAGGATTCATGGGCTACTTTACTCAGGTAACTGACGTTTTGCCTCATTACGTAGCGCCAGAGCGCATGGTCTTGCGCCGTATAGGAGTTGTATGGCTGATCAATCACCAGGCTCATCAGGTGTTTTGGTACCTTGTCGAGCACTTCATTGAGTTCCATCATTCTACTTATTTAAACTGTTAATCTTTAGCTGGAAGTATGGTAACAGATGCTTCCCCAAACCCGATCCTCAAACCATTTTTCTCTGCATATCCGCGGAGGACGATTGTATCATAATCTTCGATAAACCTTCGCTCTGAACCGTCGGGTAATCTTAAAGGACTACTGCCGTTCCGGGTAAGTTCGATCATCGATCCCAACGAACCCGGATCGGGACCGCTGATGGTTCCCGAGGAATAGATATCCCCAATGTTGATATTGCAACCATTCACTGTCTGGTGAGCCAGTTGCTGAACCATGTTCCAGTATATATTTTTGTAATTGGTGCTGCAAACACGAATTTCCTCCTGCCCTGGCGACTGGAGATAAACTTCGAGATGAATATCAAAATGGTGATTTCCTGTAAATGACAGATAAGGCAACACAGGTGGCTGCTGTTCCGGGCCGGCGATCCTGAAAGGTTCAAGTGCATCCAGGGTGATGATCCATGGAGAAACGACCGAACCGAAATTTTTTCCAAGGAATGGCCCAAGCGGCATATATTCCCATTTCTGGATATCCCTTGCGGAAAGATCATTGAACAGAATTAAACCGAAGATATGATCCTCTGCATGTGCCGTAGTGACCGGCTTGCCCAGCTGAGTTGATTTGCCTGCAATGAAAGCCACTTCCAGTTCATAATCCAGTTGCCCGGTAGGTCCGAATTCAGGGACTGAAGAGGAATCCGGTTTTGTTTGTCCTTTTGGCCGGGAGATTGGCGTTCCGGAGATCACGATCGATGAGCTCCGGCCATGATAGCCTACGGGAAGATATTTCCAGTTCGGACTCAGCGCGCTTGCTGCATCCCTGAAGATGGTTCCCAGGTTCCTGGCGTGTTGCTCGCTGGAATAAAAATCGGTATAATCCCCCACCTTTACAGGCATCATCATTTCGACATCCTTAACGGGAAAAAGGATATCTTCACTGGTCTGCACATAGTCATGCATCAGGTGATTATCCAGGTTAAACATATCGGAAAGACTTTCCCGCAAATTTTGCCACGCATTTTTTCCCAGTGCAATGAAATCATTCAGATCCGGTCTGCTGAATACTTCCGGATCGAACCATGTTTTCTGGAAAAAACCCCGTTTTGCGAGGGCATGAAGGCTGATAACGGTATCCCCGATCCGGGTACCTGCAGAAGGAGGTTTCCCGGGAAGTCTGAAAATTCCCAGTGGCAGGTTCTGAATCGGGAAATCACCTCCTTTTTCAACCTCTATCCAGGATCTCAGTTGGGGATTGTTGGTCTTGTCCATGTTGTTTTTGTTTCTCGCGGATTAACGCAGATTTACCGCAAATTTTCGCAGATAAGATTAATATTTTCTTCATTTTTCATTTTTCATTGTTACGCTGCATTCCCTCATTCCCTGCATTCTACATTCCTGCATTGAACTAAAGGGTTCCCCTTTTAGCCTGTTCCAGTTCTATAGCTTCAAACAGGGCTTTAAAATTTCCTTTTCCGAATGACCTGGCACCTTTCCGCTGGATGATCTCGAAAAAAACAGTAGGCCGGTCTTCCACAGGCCGGGAGAAGATCTGTAACAGGTACCCGTCTTCATCACGGTCGACCAGGATCCCCAATTCTTTCAGCGGTGCAATGTTTTCATCTATCTTACCGACTCTGTCGTTAAGGGTTTGGTAATAGATCTCCGGGACTTTGAGAAATTCTACTCCCCGGTCCCGGAGTGCATTAACAGTTTCCACAATATTGTCTGTCGCCATGGCAACATGCTGAACGCCAGGGCCCCGGTAAAAATCTATATATTCTTCGATCTGCGATTTCTTCTTTCCGGCAGCAGGTTCATTGATCGGGAATTTGATCCGCATATTACTGTTGGCCATCACCTTGCTCATCAGGGCCGTATAGTCTGTCGAGATATCCTTGTCGTCAAACGAGATCAGCTGTGAGAAACCCATAACTTTTGCATAGAAATTCACCCAGGTATTCATCTCACCCCAACCTACATTACCTACCATATGGTCGACATATTTCAAACCAGTGGATATCGGTTGGTAAACAGGTTCCCACTTGACAAACCCGGGAAGAAAAATTCCGTTGTAATTCTTTCTTTCTATAAATGTATGAACGGTTTCGCCATAAATATGAATCCCGGATACCACAACTTCCCCTGATTCATCAGTAAAGACTTGGGGTTCCAGATAAGATTGTGCTCCCCGTTTTGTCGTTTCTGCATACGATTTTCGGGCATCGTCTACCCAGAGTGCGATCACTTTCACACCATCGCCATGCTGCTTAACATGTTCTGCGATCAGAGAATCCGGAACCAGGGAAGAAGTAAAAACGAACCGGATTTTATCCTGTACCACCACAAAAGAAGTCCGGTCCTTTAAACCGGTCTCAAGTCCGGCATAAGCAAGAGGCTGAAATCCAAAGGCAGCCTGGTAATAATGTGCTGCCTGTTTGGCGTTACCCACGTAAAATTCAACGTAATCAGTCCCGTTTATAGGAAGAAAATCCTTCTGGTTGCTGTTTTGTTGTTCCATTTCGGTTGTTTGTTGTTATTGATTGTAATTGATGGTTATTAGAAGTTATTAATAGTTATTTGTTTATTATGTGAATTTATTCTGGTTGAAAAATATGGCTATCATAAAAAACCCCAGTAAATAACAACGAATAACAACAAATAACTACCAATAACCGTGTGCTGTAATTCATTCCATCCAGGATTTGAAATAATTTTTGTCTTCAATGTCCAATGACTGCAGGGTAAGACTCAGCGGCCGGAAAGTATCGACCATCACTGCCAGTTCATTGGTGGATTTTGCACCGATCCCCTTTTCAACAGCACCGGGATGAGGTCCATGAACGATTCCTTTTGGGTGAAGCGTGATTTGTCCTATCCCGATGTTCTTCCGGCTCATGAATTCCCCGTCCAAATAATAGATCACTTCATCAGAATCCACATTGCTGTGATTGTAAGGAACAGGGATGGCTTCCGGGTGATAGTCAAACATCCTCGGGACAAAGTCACAGATGACAAAGGCCGAGGTTTCAAATACCTGGTGAACAGGAGGTGGCTGATGAATCCGCCCTGTGATCGGCTCGAAGTCATGTATTGAAAAAGCATAGGGATAATGATAACCATCCCAGCCAATCACGTCAAACGGATGGGTTTCATAATGGTAAGGCCAGATCCGGTCGTCGCGCTTGATCTTTATGAGGAAATCACCGGTCTCTTCATGGGTTTCCAGGTCCTGTGGTTTCCGTATATCACGCTCGCAATAAGGCGCATGTTCCAGCAGTTGACCTGATGTATTGAGGTACCTCTTCGGGAACCGGATAGGGGTAAAAGACTCCACGATGAAGAGACGGTTGTCTTCTTCTTCAAAATCTAGCTGGTAAGAAACTCCACGGGGAAGAAGCAGATGATCGCCATAGGAAAAAGGAATATTCCCATACATGGTTTTCAGGATTCCTTTTCCCTTGGAGACAAAGATCATCTCATCGGCCCCCGAATTTTTAAAAAAATAATCCTTCATGGATTTCCGGGGTGCGGCAAGGCTCAGGTAAACATCTTTGTTAACCAGGACCGGGACCCGGCTTTCGAGATAATCATCCTGCGGTTTCACTTCCAACCCGTAAAAACTCCTGTGTTGCATATTATGTTCCACAGCAATTTCCGGCGCAACGGAATAAGCTTCTTCAATTTTCAGCACCCTTGTAGGAGGATGACAATGGTAGACCAGGGAATATATTTCGGAAAATCCCTCAGTCGATACCAGTTGTTCCGCATATAGTCCTCCATCAGGCCTATGGAAAATGGTATGCCGCTTAGGAGGAATTTTTCCGAGTGAAAAATAATGTGGCATGTTGGGAACTTATGTTTATTTTCAAATACAGTGCGAAAATACGAAACTTTTAGCTTATTTAGATCAAATTAAAATAAATTTTATGAATTTGAAAAAAGAAAATCTATTTTTCCGCCGAGATAATATAGTAGGGCGGGTATTCTTTTTCGTCCAACCAGCTTATATTATCCCTGTTTGCGGTATTTTCCCTTAGGTCACGGATTCTGAACCCTGATTTCTCCAATAGGTTGCAATACTCTTCAATCGGCCAGAAGTAATCATTCAGCAGAATAGGGGGATCCGATTTGATGATAGCCTTAACAGCCTTTCCTGGAACAAGTTTTTTACAATATTCAAGCTTGAAAGAGATGAATTCCTTTCCGTTGGATTTGTCCCAGTTGGAGTTCATCATAATAAACCGGCCCTCTTTCTTTAAAACTCTATAGAGCTGATCAAGGATCAGGGAAATTTCCTGGCGGGAAGAAATGGTACACAGAACAAAATTTGAAACCACAAAATCAAATTTATTGTCAAAAAGAAAATTAATGCCATCTGAAATAATATGATAATCAATCATATGAGTACTATTCCTTTTTGCAATTTTGATCATATTTTCAGAAACATCCACCCCTTTCAAACTTGCTCCTTTCGAATGTAAAAACCTGCAGAAAGTCCCGGTACCGCAACCATAGTCCAGACACGATTTCCCGGTCACTTCACCCAGCAATTCTGCTACAACAGGATATCCAAGGTTCCATAGGGTAATGGCATTCTGTTCAGATTCATTATAATTATCTGCAATTGCATTATAATTGTCCATCGTTTTTTGTTGTATTTTTCAGACTCTAAGATACAAATAAACAGGATATGGTTAATTCATTTGGAATTCCGGAATTTTTATACCTTTGTTTGGCTACAGGTGTTTAAAAAGCATCTTACATTTCCTGCTTTTCATATAATAGGAACGAATAACAGTCTGCATGAACGCCACATCTACCGATTTAATTTCTTTGTTCGCCAATGCCATCCGGGATAACTGGGAGTTCAGAGCGCTCTCTGATTACGCCGGAAGCAGGTTTACCTATAAAGAAGTTGGCGAAAAAATCCTGAAGATCCATCAATTGTTCAGGGAAAACGGGATTAAAAAAGGGGATAAGATTGCCCTGTTTGGGAAGAATTCCGCCAATTGGGGAGTGATCTACCTTTCCACCGTCACCTATGGCGCGGTGATCGTGCCTATTCTCCCGGATTTTAAACCGGCAGACGTTCAACATATCGTCACCCATTCCGATTCCATTCTTCTTTTTGCGGAAGATTCCCTTTTCAGCAGTCTTGACACGGGAGCTTTTCCCCTGATCCGGAAGATAATGAAAATACAGGATCTATCGGTTCTCTATAAAAGCGGAAGTTCTCCTGTTGAAGAAAACATTCCAAAGCCTGAAAGCGGATCCCTTGAAAGCATTACTCCTGAGAGTATCAATTTCGAGGTTTGCGGGAATGAAGATATAGCTGTGATCAGTTATACGTCCGGGACTACAGGATTCTCAAAAGGTGTTGTGATACAGCACAAGAGCCTTCTCGGTAATATCCTTTATGCGCACCGGAATATGCCATTAAATGCTAAAGACCGGATCCTTTCATTTCTTCCTTTGGCTCATACCTACGGATGTGCATTCGAATTTCTCTTCCCGTTTACCCTCGGGTGCGATATCACATTCCTGACAAAGACCCCTTCTCCGAAGATCATCATGCAGGCTTTCCAGGAAATCCGGCCGGAACTTATCCTCTCTGTACCCCTGGTGATTGAAAAGATCTACAAGTCGCAGCTGATCCCGGTATTGAGAAAACCTGCCATCAAGATCCTGTCGCATATTCCTTTGTTAAATCAACTGATATTCCGGAAGATACGAAATAAAATGGTAAATGTATTCGGGGGTAACTTCAGGGAACTGGTCATTGGGGGTGCTCCATTCAACAGTCAGGCGGAACGTTTTTTCCGGAAGATACGGTTTCCTTTTACCGTTGGTTATGGCATGACGGAATGCGGCCCATTGATCTCCTATGCATCCTGGAAAACAACACGACTGGGCGCATCGGGACGGGTGGTAGATGAACTGGAGATCCGGATTGATTCACCTGAGCCCGGGAAAATTGCAGGCGAGATCCTCGTTAGGGGAAATCATGTGATGCTGGGATATTATAAAAATGAAGAAGCAACCCGTGCAATTCTTGAAAAAGACGGATGGTTGCATACTGGTGACCTGGGCGTGATCGATGAAAAAGGAAACATTCATATCAGGGGCAGGAACAAGAGTATGATCCTCGGCCCATCGGGTAAAAACATCTATCCAGAAGAAATCGAATCCATCCTTAACAACCGGTTTCTCGTCATGGAATCACTGATCATTGAACGTGAACAATCTTTGATCGCATTGATTTTCCCCGACGCTGATGCAATGGTTAAAGCAGGCGTTACAAAAGAAAAATTACCGGAAATTTTCAAAGGGTATATACATGACCTGAAACACCGTTTGCCAAAATACATCCATATCACCGGTTTTGAGATTTCAGAATCAGAATTCGAAAAAACGCCAAAGCGAAGTATTAAGCGATTTTTATACAAGTAACGTTATCTCTTGCTGCAGTTTTCCTGTTAAATAGCACATTTATCCTTATGTTCCCGGAAATCTGCCAGATTCGTCAACTTTTCTTAACATGTGCCGGATTTAAGCGAAATCTTATTGCAGGCACATCAAAACAAATTATAACCTGGGTTTAAAGGGAAGAATTTAACAGGGTTTGATTTGTCTTAACTTTGCATGAAAATGGACCAAGATGGCAATTATTAAAAAAATATACCCGGTAGAAGGAATGTCGTGTGCATCCTGCGCACTGAGCATACAAACGATACTTTCGGCCCAGGAAGGCGTAAAATCGGCAGTAGTGAACCTTGCCATGGAACAGGTTGTAGTGGAATATGAACCTCAGCTTATCGGTCCTGCCCATATGGGTGAAATTGTCGATGGGATTGGTTATAAGCTTATCACAGATAGATCCGTCGGGGATAGCGATCAGGAGGCTTCCCGGAACAGGAGGTTAAAGCGGTTGAAGTTCAATACGCTCATGTCGATTGCCTTCTCCATACCGGTTGTCCTGATCTCGATGGTCTTTCACCAAATCCCATATTCCCACTGGATCATGCTTGTCCTCGCAATTCCTGTATTGGCATTATTTGGACGGGAGTTTTTCGTTATCGCATGGAAAAGGGCCCTGCATTTTTCCTCCAACATGGATACACTGGTCGCCCTGGGAACGGGAACCGCATTTCTCTACAGCACTTTTAATACGGTCTTCCCGAGTATTCTCCAATCCCGGGGTTTCGAACCCCTTGTGTATTTTGAAGCTTCCGTTGTGATCATCTCTTTCATCCTGATGGGAAGATATTTTGAAGAAAGAGCCAAACAACGGACTACAGGCGCGATCCGGAAATTGATGGGACTGGGTGTAAAGACGGCAAGGGTGATCCGGAACGGCATTGAGAAAGAGATACTGATCTCGAAAATCATGGTAGGTGACACGCTGGTAATCCGGCCCGGGGAAAAAATTCCCACCGACGGGAAAGTAACCGAAGGAGATTCATTTATTGACGAAAGCATGATCACGGGCGAATCGGTACCCGTGCAAAAGAAAGCCGGTGATTTTGTGATCGGGGCTACCATCAATTCAACCGGCAGCCTGAAAATATCGGCTGAAAAAGTGGGCAGTGAAACCATGCTGGCGCAGATCATAAAGCTTGTCCAGGAAGCCCAGGGAAGCAGGGCGCCGGTGCAAAGGCTGGTGGACAAAGTTGCAGCTGTTTTTGTTCCCGTCGTTATCGGGATAGCAATCCTTACTTTTATCACCTGGTCGGTCTGGCCTCCTGAATCCGGAAGCCCGATCGCGCTCATCTGTGCCATCACCGTTTTGGTCATCGCCTGCCCGTGTGCCCTTGGGCTGGCCACCCCAACAGCCCTGATGGTGGGGCTAGGGAAAGCCGCTGAACATGGCATCCTGATCCGCGATGCAGAAAGCCTGGAAACTGCCTGCAACATTGATACAATCGTACTTGATAAAACGGGAACCATCACCGTTGGGAAACCTATTGTAGCTGAGATCATATGGGATGAAAATAATACAGATCATTCTCCGGTCGAAGATGCAATTGTATCTATCGAGTTACGGTCAGAGCATCCGTTTGCAGCGGCACTGGTCAACCATATGAAGAAAGAGGATTTCATTCCACTTAAAATTACCGGCTTTGAAAGCACAACGGGAAAAGGAGTTTCCGCATTTGTTGGAAGTGACGTATACCATATCGGAAGCAAAAGTTATATCCTCGAAAACAACGGACAGTTCACAAAAACCTTTCTGGAAAAAGATGCTGAATTACGAAGACAGGCACAGTCACTGATCTATGTGGCCAAAAACCGGAACGTAGTTGTTCTTTTTTCTGTAACCGATACGATTAAACCTTCTTCTGCATCAGCAGTAGCTGAATTAAAAAAGATGAGCATCGAAATACATATGCTGAGCGGGGATACGGTTGCAATCACCTCACACATGGCTGCCAAAGCAGGGATCGATTATTTTAAAGGTGAGGTCACCCCCGAAGGTAAATCGGATTATGTCAGGCAGTTGAAAGAAAAAGGAAGACATGTTGCCATGGTGGGTGATGGAATCAACGATTCGCCTGCACTGGCCCTGGCAGATATCGGCATTGCCCTGGGAACCGGTACAGACATTGCCATGGAAAGCGCCCAGATCACCCTTATCGGGGGTGACCTTGAAAAGATCATTTCCGCAATCCGGCTTTCCAGGAAAACCGTTAAGATCATTCGTCAGAACCTTTTCTGGGCGTTTTTTTACAATGTTATCAGCATTCCTGTTGCAGCCGGTATTCTTTATCCTTTTACGGGATTTCTTCTCAATCCGATGATCGCGGGAGCAGGAATGGCACTCAGCTCCGTTTCCGTTGTCACCAACAGCTTGCGACTGAAACGTGTTAAGATCTGAATTCGGTTTTTTATTGAGCGGAATTACAAATTCCGCTCAGCTTTGAAACTATTTTGTTAATATTTTTGATAATGCTGGGGGTGACTAAAAAGTATTTTTTTACCGCAGAAGCAAAGGCGCAGAAAAATAATTTATTGAAATTGAATTCTTTGCGTCTCCGCGTCTCTGCGGTTTTAAAGAAAATCTTTACTTTTTAGCCCCCCCAAAAAATGTAAGGAACAAACCAACATGAGAAGAAATTTTCTTCTTTTATTTTGCCTATTACTATTACTGGGTTTCAACGGGTGTTCGGTATTGAAAATAGAACGTCCGCCTGAATCCTACGAGGAAATAAAAGTACAACCACCGGTTTCCTATCTCAGCATCCCTTTTGAAGCAGATCTGAAAAAGATGGAGCAACTGGTTAACCAGCAGTTCCGCGGACTCATCTATACAGATACCAGTTTCGATGACAATGATCATGACAACCTGATGGTCAAGGCCTGGAAAATATCGGATATCAAACTCACCATGGAAGGCAACCAGATCTTCTATCAGGTGCCACTTAGCGTCTGGATCAAGAAGAAATTTGTCATAGGAGCCTTCGGGATTGGTCTTTCCGATACCCGGGAAGTCACAGGTAATGTGATCCTTAAATTCAGAACACGGATCAACATCCAGAAAGACTGGAGCATCTCAACCATGACTTTTTCCGACGGTTATGAATGGGTTACTACACCGGTGCTCCAACTGGCGCCTGGCATCACCATCCCATTACCTTTTATCTCAGACCTCCTCATGGAGGCAAACCAGAAGGATATCAATAAGAATATTGATAAAGCTTTCCAGTCGTCATTCGACCTGAAATCAAACCTTGCACAGATCTGGAACAAGATTCAGATACCCATAAAACTTTCTGATCAATATCCACTGTGGGCGAAAATCACTCCACTGGAAATCAGTATGGTCCCGTTACAGGGTTCAATAAGCATTATCCGTCATACTATTGGGATCAAAGCCTATACAGAACTCTTTTATGGCGAGGAACCTGCTTACCAGGTCAATGGAAACATTCCCGACCTGAAGATCACCAGCCGTCTTGACAGTGATTTTAAGATCAGCCTGGGCCTGGATGTTCCCTTTACCAGTATTAATGAGATTGCAAAACAACAACTGGTTGGCTATCAGTACAACCAGGGGAAGTACAAATTAGAAGTTAAAGATATTTTTCTCTTCGGAAGTGGTGATAAACTTGTGGTTGCGTTGAATATAGAAGGCACCATAAAGGGAACCATCTATCTTTCAGGGAAACCGTATTATGACAGGGAAACATATTCTCTGAAGGTAAAAGACCTTGATTTTGACATCCGCTCAAAAAATGTACTGATCCGGTCGGCTTCCTGGATCTTCCATCAGAACTTACTCCAAAACCTCCAACAAAAACTGTCATTCGCCATCGGCGACCAGCTTCAGATTGCACAAAACCAGCTTCAATCGTTTCTTGATGGGAATAAAAAAGTTCAGTATTTTGGAATATCGGGAACTATTGATAAACCGGAGATCGGCGACATCCTGATCACCAGGCAATCGGTAAAAGCGCTGATTATCTTTAATGGGAAAATAAAGATATCATTGGATTCGGAATAAATTATGAGTTCAGATTTTAGATTTACGAGTTTATTTTTTATTGGCGAACTTTGCGTTTTAGCAGCTTTGCGGTAAAGAAAACATTCGTAAAAGAATTACCCACAGATAAAACCGCAAATTTCAGCAGAATTAAAATTCAAATTAACCAACATCCCTCACCCACACAACCAGCATCCGGCAACCAGCATCCAGGATCCATCATCCGGATCACCAGATTAATTGATATTTCCTTATTTTTGCCAGATCATTTTAATTTCCAGGTTATGACTAATGTCACCCTTTCCCCTTCTGCAAACAGTACTAAATTCAATTATTTACTCTCTCTTACCATAATCGGGATATTCTTTTTTATCTTCGGATTTGTTACCTGGCTCAATGGTATACTTATTCCTTATTTACGGATCGCCTGTGAGCTGAATAATTTTGAATCCTATTTCGTTGCATTTGCTTTTTATATCTCTTATTTTGTGATGGCCATTCCTTCTGCCTGGGTATTAAAGGTCACAGGCTTTAAACGGGGCATGGCAGTTGGTCTGTTTGTCATGGCAGCAGGCGCCTTGATCTTTATCCCTGCTGCAATGACGAGAACGTATGGCTTGTTTCTGACCGGTTTATTCGTCCTTGGAACGGGGCTTGCTATCCTGCAAACAGCCTCAAATCCCTATATTACAATTCTTGGGCCCAGGGAAAGTGCAGCCAGGCGCATCAGTATTATGGGAATCTGTAACAAAGTTGCAGGTGTGATCAGCCCTTTGATCCTGGGAATTATTATTCTTAAAGACGCGGATATCGTAGTGGATAAGATAAAAACCATGGATGTCGTTCAAAAAGCGCTGATGCTTGACGGACTTGCATCCAGGGTGATCATCCCCTATATAATTATGGCAGTCATTCTTGTCGGATTGGGATTAATGGTACGTTTTACGAGCTTACCCGAAATTGATACCGATCATGAAGATGAACAGCTGATTGCAGCCAATGCAGGGAAAAACCATGTCTTTCAGTTCCCACAGCTGGTTCTCGGGGTTATTACTATTTTCCTGTATGTGGGAGTTGAAGTTATCGCCGGCGACACCATCATTTCTTATGGAAAAGCCCAGGGAATCCCACTTTCCCTTTCGAAGGTCTTCACCTCATACACCCTTACAGCAATGGTGATCGGTTATATCATCGGAATCATTACCATTCCCCGTTACATCAAACAGGAAAAAGCTTTGGGGATCTCTGCAGTCCTGGGACTGCTATTTGGTATTATTGCCATTTTTACTGCCGGAATGCATTTTCAGCACGAATTTCATATCAGTTTAGCCACATTGAACCTAGCCCTTCCATTCGATATCTCGGTTTTCTTTATTGCTCTGTTAGGTCTTGCCAATGCAATCATGTGGCCGGCGATCTGGCCATTGGCCATTGATGGACTTGGCAGATTCACAAAAATGGGTTCATCGTTATTGATCATGGGAATAGCGGGAGGAGCGCTCCTTCCATTATTATACGGCCGTCTTGTGGATGTCTGGAATCCTCATTTGGCTTACTGGCTGGTGATTCCCTGTTATCTGTTCATTCTTTATTATGCTGTTTCGGGTCATAAGATCCGGACATGGAAAAAGTAAATTAACTGCTCATGAAACCCACCTTGTTGATCCTTGCCGCCGGTATCGGCAGCCGTTATGGCAGCCTGAAACAACTTGACCGGATCGGCCCCTCGGGCGAGACCATTATCGATTATTCCATTTACGATGCTATCCGTGCCGGCTTCGGCAAGGTGGTTTTTGTGATCAAGGAAAACATTGCCGGAGAATTCAGCGAGGTCTTTTCTGAGAAGCTCAGGGGGAAAATCGATGTGGATTATGTCTTTCAGGAAATCCACAAGGTTCCGGAAGGTCTAGTATATTCTAAAGAACGGTTGAAACCCTGGGGTACAGGTCATGCTGTTTTAATGGCTGCGGAGAAGATTCATGAGCCTTTTGCCGTGATCAATTCCGATGATTTTTATGGACGCGGATCTTTTCAGTCACTGGCTGGTTTTTATAAGGACTGGACACCTCAAAAGGGAAACACTTACTGCATGGTGGGCTTTGAACTGGGGAAAACCCTGTCGGAACATGGAAGTGTTTCAAGAGGCATCTGCAAAGCTGACGGATGTGCTTTCCTGCTGGATGTAACCGAACGGACAAAAATCGAACGGGATGCTGACGGGATCGCTTACCTCGATGAAACCGGAAAATCCTTCTATCTGGATATACGAACCACTGTATCGATGAACTTCTGGGGATTCACTCCCTCCTTCTTCCGGCAGCTTGAAACAGGATTCCTGGAATTCATAAAAACGAATGCCAGTTCCCCCAAAGCAGAATTTTATATCCCCATGGTGGTCAATGACCTGCTGAAGCGAAAAAAAGCTTCAGTCAGAATCCTGCCCTGCAGCGACCAATGGTTTGGGATGACTTACCGGGAAGATCGCGAACTTGTTGTTTCGAAGATCGGGGAACTTGTGAATGAAGGTATTTATCCGGTCAACCTGTGGAAATAATTCCCGGGAGGTTCAATAATATGAGGAATCGGAGCGTTTATAAAAAAAAGCCATACATTTGTTCCATCATAAAAATTCGATCATGAGGGTAGTCTATTCAAAAATCATATCGGTTCCTGTTTTCGGGATCCTCTTGTTCCTGCTGGCTTTTCTGCTTATCCAGCCGGCCGCAAAATCCCAGGTTATGAACGAAACTGCAAAAAAGAAGGTCAGCATCGGTTTTGGTATGTTTAACGATTTCGTTATGAATGTTCCTTCCGGGATAAAAACCCGTACCATTAACCAGGGAGTCAACGTTTTCGCACTCTACAATCTTCCTTTCGGGAAGAGTAATTTTGGCTTCTCCCTGGGGCTTGGACTGACCGCTCACAATATTTACGGGAATTTCCTGGTCAATAAATCAGGAGATACAACGAAACTGGTGAAAATTCCGGTTGATGTCAATTTCAAACGAAGCAAAATGACGATCGTATACCTGGAAGTCCCGCTGGAATTCAACCTTAAAACAAAGAGTAAGGTCAATGTAGCACTGGGTATCAAGGTGGGATATCTGATCGGCAGCCATACGAAGTATGTGGGCAATGTGACAGATACTTCTATCTTTATGTACAATACCACTTCAAAGGTCCGGATCAAGGAAATGGGAATACCGAATCTACAGCAATTCAGTTACGGTCCTACTTTTCGCATCGGGTATAGGTGGATCAGTATTGATGGACAATATATGCTGTCGACGCTCTTCTCTAAAAATCACGGACCGGATATGTACCCGATCTCAGTTGGACTGGTATTAATGCCTTTCTGATCAGAGGAAAATAAAAAGAAGAAACATAACTCCTGCTCCCACAAGAAATCCGGAATAAATCTCGGACGGCTTGTGGGAGTTTGATTGAATACGGGCAAAACCCAGAAATCCCCCCAGGATAATTACTCCAATTACGAACCAGGTCAGGTCAAGACTCAGGTTTAGTGATAACCCCATGAGTAAGCCCAGCATGCCTCCAATCCCGATCATATGCAGGCTGATCTTCCGGTAGAAGGAGATGATCATGGCCAGGATCGTGAGAAAAGTAGATCCCAGCATGTAATAGCTGAAAATGAATGAAATGGGAAAACTCTTCAGCAGGTAATAGGTGAGATAATAAAACACAGCTACAGCCAGCAACGGGTAGATCCTTTCTTCTCGTGATTCCAGGTGGAATGACTTTACCATTCTCAGGCGGTACAGCACAAAAACGATTAGCAGGGGAAGAAAAATGGTAGTGAGAAAGACCAACCCGGAGAGGAGCAACTTGGCTTTGACAGGGATCATCATCGCGAAAAACGTGTTAACGTTCAGCAGCATCAGCAACATGTAGAACGGAACGAAGAGAGGATGAAAAACCAGGGTAAGAATTTTTGCGATTCGTTCTTCCATACATGTTGATGTTTGGGAATTAAAGTTCCTTCCGGAGCCGTGCTACCGGTATGCTGAGCTGTTCGCGGTATTTAGCAATGGTCCGCCGGGCGATGTTATAACCTTTTTCTTTCAGGAGATCCACCAGGTGATCATCGGTAAGGGGATCCGATTTATTTTCAGCTTCGATGCAATCCTGCAGGATCTTCTTGATCTCGCGGGTGGATATCTCTTCCCCCTTTGTATTTTGCATCGATTCTGAAAAGAAACTTTTCAGCAGGAAGGTCCCGAATGGCGTTTGCACATATTTGCTGTTTGCCACACGGGAAACGGTAGAAATATCCATGTTGATTATGGTGGCAATGTCTTTAAGGATCATGGGTTTCAGCTTGGTTTCATCCCCGGTCATGAAATAATCTTTCTGGTATTCCATGATGGCCTGCATGGTGATATATAAAGTATCCTGGCGCTGGCGGATAGCATCGATAAAGTTACGGGCTGCATCCAGCTTCTGCCGGATAAAGGCGGCTGCATCTTTCGATGATTTACTGGCATTTTTTCCGCCTGCTGAATATTCCCGCAGCATTTCGATATATTGCCGGTTCGGGCTCAGGTCGGGTACATTCCGCGAATTCACGATGAGCTCAAGGATGCCGTCATGATTCGAAATAGTAAAGTCAGGGATTATGTAGTTACCCTCGCGTGAAATATCGCTGATCGAAACTCCGGGTTTAGGGTTCAGCTTCTGGATCTCTGAGATGGCATCTTTTAGTTCCGGTTCTGATGACCGGGTCTTCAGCATGATCTTCTCATAATGTTTCTTGCTGAATTCAATGAAATAATCCTTCACGATTATTTGTGCCAACTCGATACTTTTCGATCCCTGGGGAAGTCGATCCAGCTGAAGTAAAAGACATTCCTGGAGGTTCCGGGCGCCGATCCCGGGAGGATCAAATCCCTGGATGATTCTGAGTACTTCTTCCACTTCCGGTTCGCTGGCCTCGATCCCGTGGTTGAAGACAAGGTCGTCACACAAGGCAGGAATCTCCCGGAGAAGATATCCCGGTTCGTCAAGGTTGCCAATAATCGTTGAGGCGATGATATACTGTTTGTCCGTTACACGGTGCATACCCAGCTGGCTCAGAAGGGTATCCTGGAAGCTGATCCCTGAAGCAAGCGGAGTTTCCCTGATTTCATCATCCTGGCTTTTGTTATTGGCATATAGTTTATATTCCGGGATCTCGTCTTCTGCAAGATAATCTTCAAAAGAGAAATCATCGTTCTCATTGCGGGATCCCTCATCCGGCTCTTCCCGGAATTCATCCTCATCTGCTTCTACAGATTCAGGCAGCGAATCCTCCTCCTGGATCTCCTTTTCGTCATCGTCAGGGCTGGTTTCTTCCAGGGCAGGATTCTCCTCAATCTCCTGCTTGATCCTTTGTTCAAGTGCCAGGATTGGTTCCTGCAAAAGACGCATCACCAGGACCTGTTGAGGCGAGAGTTTCTGAATGAGCCGTTGTTGTAATTTCTGATTCAGCATAGAGAACAAAAATAATACTTTATCTTTCTTTTTACACCAGAAAGCCGGGAAATCGAGTAAAATTTTCGACATCAGGCGAGGTAGTAACCAATTTCTCAGATAATTATAACAAAGGTATTTCTCCGGACGATATTTTATCGGCAGGAAGCTGCTTTCCATCGTAAAAACATAAGCCCTGGTCTAAATTGCCTGAATGACCCTTTGGTTTAGGTTATCTTTGCAGGCAAATTGTTTAAAAATGCAAAAACCCTCCGGCAATATGTCCAGATTTTTTACCATCGCCATCCATGGTCTGATCTGGCTTGGATTATACATGATTCCTTACATTGACGATAGCCGGCAACACATTTCCCCGCATTTCATCTGGAGGAACACAATGCTTTTCCTGCTCCTGGTTTCTTTCTTTTATTTTAATACCTACTACCTTATCAGGAAACTTTTTTTACCCGGGAAACTGTTATATTACCTGCTGACGATTCTGGGGTGTCTCGTTTTTATCTCGGTAGCGCACTTGCTTTTTTCAAGTATCATTGATACATATGTTCCTTCCGAATTCCATCATCCCGGTGTTTTTCACCGGCTCTTTTTCCCGGTTTTTCCCTCTTTATTTGCCTTTGCCATCAGCACGGCCATAAAGATCACAAATGAATGGTTCAAGGCAGAGAAACAGAAAAAAGAGATGGAAAATGAAAAGCTTCACTCTGAACTTGCTTTCCTGAAATCGCAGGTGAATCCGCATTTCCTCTTCAATATCCTCAACAACATCTGTTCACTCGCACGGAAGAAATCGGATGATACGGAAAATGCCATCATCCAGCTTTCCAGGATTATGCGATATATGCTTTATGATTCGAAAGATGAAAAAGTGAGCCTGGACAAGGAGGTGGAATATCTGCAGAATTACATTGATCTTCAGCGGCTTAGGATTTCCGATTCCGTAATCATTAATTTTACGATCGAAGGGAACATAGACGGCAAAATGGTTGAGCCTATGCTGCTGATCCCCTTCGTGGAGAATGCGTTCAAGCATGGGGTCAGTTATATCGATGAATCAAATATCGACATCCGGCTGAAAATCGATAACGGAGATCTTCATTTCCGCGTTGAAAACAACAGGATCAAAAAAAACGATGACCCCATTCAACAGGAATCCGGGATTGGATTGAAGAATGTGCTCCGGCGGCTGGATCTGCTATATCCCGGAACCCATACCATTAACATTGAAGAGACCACAACGAAATATATTGTTAACCTGGATATTTCATTATAAGTATGATACGGTGTATTGTGATTGATGATGAAAACCTGGCCCTCGACCTTATCGAAGACGACATCCTGAAGGTTCCTTTCCTGCAGCTTGTAAAAAAATGCAGAAGCGGGGTTGAAGCGCTTGATGTACTTCAGACGGAGAAGATCGATCTGCTTTTTCTCGATATCCAGATGCCGGATATTTCCGGGATCCAATTTCTTAAGAGCCTCCCGCATAAACCCCTGGTGATCTTCACCACTGCCTATGAAAAATATGCACTGGAAGGTTTTGAACTGGATGTGGTCGATTATCTCCTGAAGCCATACTCTTTTGAGAGGTTTCTTAAGGCCGTGAACAAAGCCCAGGAACATCTGTCCATACTGGAAAAGAACCAGACTTCTCTTTCTGCTGAAGAGATCAGTTTCTCCAACCAGTTCATCTTTGTTAAATCAGATTATAAACTGGTAAAAATAGAGATCGCTGAAATTCAATACATCGAAAGCCTGAAGGATTATATAAAAATTATTGTGAAGGATAAACCTGTTGTGACTTTGTCGAGCATGAAAGCCATCGAAGAGAAGCTGGTTGCTCCCGATTTCATCCGTGTTCACCGGAGCTTTATGGTGAATCTCAGGAAGATCCAATACATTCACCGCAATTTTATTTCGGTGGGGGATAAAGAGATCCCCATCGGCGACAATTATAAAGAAAGTTTCCTGCATATTATAAATCAAAAAAATAGGATCGACTGAAATGCAAAAAAAATCACTTCTGATCTTTACTGCCTGCCTGGTTTTTACTTTTGCCCAGGCGCAGAACCGTTTATGGACCTTCCGGCAATGTCTGGATACAGCACTTCAAAGAAATATTTCATTGAACGAAAGCCGGCTGAACAATGTTCTCAACGGTATTAACCTGGCGCAATCGAAAGCAAACCTATTTCCATATGTCAGTGCCAGCGCACGGGATGGAGTAGGCTTTGGTAAAAGTGTCAATCCCGTGACCAACCAGTATGTTGAAAAAACCACCAATTCTGCATCTTTCGGATTAAGTTCCGGCGTTAGTTTGTTCAATGGTTTTCAGCTTTCCAGGACTATTCTGCAGAACAAGATGAACCTTGATGCTGGTAAGACAGATATCGATAATGTCAGGAACCAGGTAACCCTGAGCATTACAACAGCCTACCTGCAGGTCCTGTTCTATTATGAAATACTGGCTGCTGCTAAAAACCAGGCAAATGCAACGGCTGTGCAGGTTGACCAAACCCAAAAAATGGTCGATGCAGGAAAGCTGCCGGAAAGTAACCTTTATACAATACGTTCCCAACAGGCGACCGATAACCTGGCAGTTGTGAATGCCCAAAGCCAGCTTGATCTTGCAAAAGTAACCCTTGAACAACTTATGGAACTTCCTGTTGCCGATAGTTTTGATTTAAAAGTGCCCAACCTGGTCGAACCTTCTCTCATGATGAATCAAACAAACCAGGAAATATATTCAAAAGCACTGACGGTTCAACCTCAGATAGCTGGTGCCGCCATCCGTTCAAACAGCGCCCTCCTTGGAATTAAGATCAATGAGGGAGCCCGGTATCCCACCCTTAACCTTAGCGGTGGAGTGAACTCCAACTACGCGGTTTCCTCAAGATCAGGAGTTGATGCCAGCATCCCTAAAGCATCGCCATTCTTGCCCCAGTTATGGAACAACCTTGGAGAATCAATCGGTTTGAATCTTTCCATCCCGATATATAGTAACCGGCAGATCAAGAGTAATATCGAACGGGCAAAAGTGAATTTGCTTATTACGCAATTGAATGAACAGGACATCAGGCTACAACTCAGGAAGACCATCGAACAATCATATACCGACCTGAAAAATTCCATCAAAAAATATGAAGCCACAAAAGATCAGATTGCAGCTGCAGAACTTTCTTATAATAACATGGAACGAAAATACAAGGTGGGTATGGCGACTGCCATTGATTTTCTGATCGAGAAAAATACTTATTACCAGGCACAATCCAATGGTATTCAAGCAAAATATGACTATATATTCAAATCGAAGATCCTGGATTTTTACCAGGGGATACCTATTACATTTTAAACGAATAAATCACACAAAACGATGAAAAAAAAATATTGGATAACACTCACCGCCGTGGTGATAATCTTAGCAGTCGGGGCATGGTTCTGGTTTGGAAATAAAACCTCTGCTGCAATACAGTGGAGGACAGGAAAAGTTGAAAAAGGAGATTTGAAAATTGTCGTAACCGCTACAGGCACATTAAGTGCAGATACCACGGTACAGGTGGGAACACAGGTTTCCGGAGTCATAGATAAGATTTTTGTGGATTTCAATTCCGTGGTTAGAAAAGGACAGGTTGTTGCCGTGCTGGATACAACCTATCTGGCATCATCCGTTGAAGATGCTTCATCGTCAATGTACCGGGCCCAGGTTCAGGTCAACCTTACAAAACGCAATTATGACAGGAATAAGCAGCTTTTTGATGAAAAGGTAATTGCACAGTCAGATTATGATCAGTCGCTCTCCGATTATGAAACGGCCCAGGCAAATGCCCGTTCTGCAAAATCAGCGCTCGACAGGGCCAGGATCAACCTGAAATATGCCACTATAGTAGCCCCGGTTTCGGGTGTTGTGATCTCCCGGAACGTTGATCGTGGGCAAACCGTTGCTGCAAGCTTCAGCACACCTACCTTATTCTCCATTGCAAATGACCTGACGAAGATGCAGGTTCAAGCGAGTATTGATGAAGCGGATATAGGGAAAATTAATGATGGGCAGGATGTGACCTTTACAGTAGATGCCTATCCCGATCAGACCTTTTCGGGAACTGTTTTGCAAATACGGTTACAGCCAATCATTCTTCAAAATGTTGTTAACTATACGGTGATCATAGATGTTCCCAATCCTGATCTGAAATTAATGCCAGGGATGACCGCCAACATAACGGTTATGATCCAGCAAGTACAGAATGTCCTGAAGATTCCTGCCAGTGCACTAAAATTCTGGCCACCCCAGGATTATTTGGATAAGTCAATGAAAGAATATCCCGATTCAGTGAAAAAGTTTCTTGAGCGGATCATTGAATTCCGCAAGCGAATGAGTTCACAGGGAGGGACCGGTTCCTTTGCAAATAGGGCAAATACTGGTGGACAAGGAGGATTTGGCGGATCAGGTGGAACCCGGACCCAGGGTGGATCCGGTAGCAGTAATGGAACAGGACCTGCCCGGGGACAGAATGGACAAAGTTCTGATGGAAGACGAAGTGGCAGGGGGCATTTGGGAATAGTTTGGGTAAAAACCATTGACAATAAACTAATGCCATACAGGGTCAAAACCGGGTTATCCGATGGCAGCTTCACCGCAGTGGAGGGTAATCTGAAAGAAAACGATGAGGTTGTGGTTGGAATGATCAACTCCCAAACCACAACCACCAGCACGCAGACACAACAAAGTCCTTTCCAGCCGCAGATGCCACGGCCAGCAGGAGGCAGAGGAGGCCGGTAATATGACAGATATAATTATTTCGACCAAACACCTGATCAAGATCTACAAAATGGGTGATCTTGAAGTTCATGCCCTGAGAGGTATCGACATGGATATCAGAAAAAGTGATTTTGTCGCTATCATGGGAAAAAGCGGTTCCGGGAAATCCACCTTTATGAATATTATAGGTTGTCTGGATGTGCCTACACGGGGAGAGTATTTCCTGGATGATGTAGATGTAGGAAAATTAAACAAAGATCAGTTGGCACAGTTACGGAATCGAAAGATCGGTTTTGTGTTCCAGTCATTTAACCTGCTCTCCCGGACATCGGCCCTGGAAAATGTGGAGCTGCCACTGATGTACAATAGCAAGATCACTTCTCATGATATGCGGGAGAAAGCGATGCAGGCGCTCGAATCGGTAGGACTTGCCGACCGGTCGCACCATCTTCCGAACCAGCTTTCAGGAGGGGAACAACAGCGGGTGGCCATCGCCCGTGCCCTGGTCAACGATCCGGTGGTGATCCTGGCTGATGAACCAACCGGAAACTTAGATACCAGAACCAGCGTCGAAGTGATGGATATCTTCCAGCAACTGAATAAAAAAGGAATCACTGTAGTGATCGTGACACACGAACCCGATATTGCCGCTTACACTAACAGGAATGTGAGTTTCCGTGACGGTAAGATCCTGAAAGATTTACAGGTTGAACATCCCCGGAAAGCAAGCGAAGAACTTCTTTTAATTCCGGCTATCAGCGAGGAGGAAACGATATGAAGTTAAAAAACCAGTTAAAAGCAGCTATTCGTTCATTGTCGAAAAATAAAACGAGAACCTTTCTGACGATGCTGGGGATTATCATCGGGGTGGCATCGGTCATCGCTATGCTGGCTATCGGACAGGGATCGAAAGAGAGTATACAGGCACAAATTTCCAACCTGGGAACCAACCTTCTGACCGTCTTCCCTTCTGCAAGTATGACAGGAGGAGTAAGGATGGAAGCCGGTACATCGGTAAGAATGAACATTGACGACTATAAAGCTATCGCCAGCCGTTGCCCGGCTGTGATGTATTCTACTCCTACTGTTCGTACCAGTGGCCAGATGATTGCCGGTTCGCAGAACTGGAGGACCTCCGTCTGGGGCGTCTATCCTGATTATTTCGACATCCGCAACCTTGAGATCCTGTCAGGGGCTTTTTTTACCACAGCCGAGGACCATTCGGCCACTAAAATTTGCGTGATCGGCCAAACGGTTTCCAAATACCTTTTCGGAGAAGGAATTGACCCCGTAGGCAAACAGGTCCGCATCAATAAAATCCCTTTCATTATCACAGGCTTGCTGACTGCCAAAGGACAAAATGCCTTCGGGCAGGACCAGGATGATATTGTGATCGCACCCTTTACTACCGTGCAGGAACGCATGATGACGGTCACTTACATCAACAGCATTATGGTTTCAGCTACTTCCGAAAAAATGATCCCTGAAGCCACCGATGAGATCACCCAGGTACTGAAAGAAAGGCATCACCTGGGGCCATCGGAAGACCCGGATTTTACCATCCGCTCACAGGCTGATATTGCCAACGCAGCTACGGCTACTGCCGGCATCCTTACTATTCTCCTGGCCAGTATTGCAAGCATCTCATTACTGGTAGGAGGCATCGGCATCATGAACATTATGCTGGTTTCGGTAACGGAACGCACGCGGGAGATCGGGATCCGGATGGGTGTCGGTGCACGCGGACGCGATGTATTGCTTCAGTTCCTGATCGAAGCCCTCATGATCAGCCTGATCGGTGGTATCCTTGGAGTCGGCCTTGGCATCCTGACCTCGGAGGTCATTGCAAGTATTATGAAATGGCCGGTAACAATTACCCTGCAATCGATTATCCTTTCCTTCTTATTTTCTACAGCTATCGGGATTTTCTTCGGCTGGTATCCGGCGCGAAAAGCAGCCAGTTTGAACCCTATTGATGCTTTGCGCTACGAATGATCTTTTTTATTACTTTTATGGTCTAATTCCATGAAAGATGAAAAAGCTGATCTTGTATTGGTTTGCAATCGTCTTATCCCTCGGATTGAATTCCTGCGGTAAAGATAGTTCCAATAGCGATATTATTGTCTATAAAATACCTGTCGATATCGCAGCCCGGTATGTTGTCATGGCTTTTTGTAATGCATCAGCCGGGATCAACCTCCACATGGAAAATGCAGCAGCATTCACTGCCCAGGGATACGGAAATTTCGACTCAACTTTTACTATAAAAAAGCTGGACTCGGCAGCAACTGTGAAATATCAGTACCAGGTGGAGTACGTTTTTGCACGCTTTGCTACTTCTCCCCCAAAAGTCACCTTTGATTATACAGCTATTGGCAGTTTCTCTTCCAATTCGATTCAATCACAGGACGAGCAATCGGGTAATACCTGGGTCATTACAACATTGGATCAGCCACAACTGACCATCAACGGGTCAGGTTCAGACGGCGGACAACAATATGTTCCAATGGAAAAGGTCTTGTTTAGCAGCAATATCATTTATACGTTTAACAATGTGATGATCGACAAGCTGACGTATATGGCAGTTTCCGGAACAGCCCAGATAACTATTAAGGGGGGCGGTCCCGCGGGTGTCGCTTACAGTTATTCCGGAACCCTCACTTTTAACGGCAATCGCAAGGCTGAATTGATCCTCGGGGGATCCACTTATAACATCAGCCTGAACACTGGCTCCATCACAAAATAATTTTCCTTTCAGGAAAAAAATCATAAACAACCCCAAAGGGATTGAATCTGAATAATACCACATAAAATGCGGTAGTCAGGCAATATCAGCTTCCCGTCGACCACGAAGAGTTTGAATTGATTCCAGAATGATTCCTTAGAACAATCCCGAAGAGATTGAACCTGAATAACACCGATAAAATGCGGTGGTCAGGAAATGTCTTCTTCCCGACAACCACGAAGTGGTTGAATTTTGTATAGCAGGAATTTCTCATCATATTCTATTCCATGTTCATACAGTAATTCAATATATTCTTCCCGGGAAGTTTTTAAATGATGATGTTCTTCTTGTTTTTTTACATATTCAATCAAACGATCTTTATCTCTGGATGAATATGTAAATGCCCCGTACCCATCTTGCCAACCATAAAAATCAGGGAAAAAATTCTGTTTGTTTATATAAATGGTTGACGCCAGTTTAATATCTTTTATCAGGGATGCCAGAGTAACGGATGGATGCAGGTGTGTAACTATATGTAAGTGATCCGAAACGCCATTAATACAATATACATGGCAACTCTTATTTTTTAAAATTCCGTAGATATATTTGAACAATTCTTTTCGGTTTTCTGTACAAAGAGTTTTTGATCGGTTTTTGGTGCTGAAGACAAGTTGATACAAAATCTGTGTATAAGTGCTCATGGTTATTGATATTAAACCCCTTCAGGGTTCTGGTTGATATTTGTCTTTCATCCACCGGTTTCACCGATGGTTATTGATATTAAACCCCTTCAGGGTTCTGGTTGATATTTGTTTTCATCCACCGGTTTCGCCTATGGCTACTGATATTAAACCCTTTCAGGGTTTTGGTTGATACTTGTCTTTCATTCACCGGTTTCACCGATGGTTATTGATATTAAACCCCTTCAGGGTTCTGGTTGATATTTGTCTTTCATCCACCGGTTTCACCGATGGTTATTGATATTAAAGCCCTTCGGGATTTTTATTCTATTGATGCAAGAAAGTTACCTTAGAACAATCCCGAAGGGATTGAACCTGAATAACGCCGCATAAAATGCGGTGATCAGGAAATGTCTCCTTCCCGACAACCACGAAGTGGCTGAATTGTTCTTCCGCATTAATCCGACTTTTTTAAAAAGGTAATATGAAAAACGAAAAAATATTCATTACACTGTGAAGATGATATTTTCGCTTGCTATAACGAGTATTGATTTAATTGTTTGTGAGCATTGGTATCAGATTGTTTTTTATTTTCATGCAAATTTACAGACCTTATCGTGACCGCTGGATTAACTTAAAGTGTCGTAATTTTTATAAACCGCATGAATACAAAAATTATTCGTATCTTGTAAAAAAATATCAAGGATTTTCAATTTTATAATCTCTTTCGGGGTTAGTTCCCCACCGCTTGCGGCGAATAGAAATAAATTAAACAACTAAGATACCCGCTGCTCTGCGGCGGGGAGCTTCATTTAAAAAGCAAAAATGAAAAAAACAACTCTGGAATACAGGATGATGCTGGAACATAACAGATTAAAAATCCCAAATTCAAAACTTTTAACGGGATCACTAATAGGAAAATATCCCATAGTCCTTGATGGTGGCAGAACGACAATATTTATTTCCGATATGAGCAAAGAGTCTGAGACAAGAGAAAAATATCAGTTACGAAAGGATAACAAGCTTTTTGTCTTTGCTAAAAAACCAAAAACATAAATTCTTAATTTTGGCGGGGAACCTATGTGGACAAGGAGCAAATCCATGAAATCCATTCGAAAACGGACCATCGAATATCTCCTTCGCATCTTCACCCACCCGAAGGTCAAGGATCAGATTGCCAGATATGCAAAAAGCTTCATCGGAGAAGCTTCGAGATACTCATCCGGATTCAAAGGTGAAGCAATTGAAACCAAAGATGCATTTGTCATTCTTGCCAGGTATATAAAAAGAGAAAAGATCACCAAGGCGGAAAAAAAACAGTTCAGACAACAAATGATTGATCTGTTGAAGGGCACCGGGGTAGTTGTTCCGGTCATGATGATCCCGCTGCCATTTATAAGCACTCTTCTTTTGATAATCATGGATCATTTGCTACTCAGCATGAACATCAAAATACTTCCTTCATCATTCTATCCGGAAAAGACAGTAGGGTTATTGACTCCCGAGGGAGTGGAGGAAGATTTAGAAAAAGTGATTAATAAAGAAAAGGGCATAAACTGAGATTTCGTATAACCTTTTTTCAGTTGTCAATTATCCATTATCAATTATCACCTTTCCTTCAAGATATCTTTTCAGCTCGGCAACGGAAATGTTAAGTTCACTGAACTTTATCCTGAACTCGCCACGATCCCATTTGATAATCAGCATGACGGGCCTCATAAAATATCTCATGATCCTGAAAGAAATAAATATTGGCAACACCAGCAGGATTCCAATAACAATGCCGGGACTTCTCCGTGAATAATGAAAATGGCCTCCGGAAACAACTGACAAATCAAAGAAATTAACCAGGAAAAAGTACAACAGGTAAACAAGGACGATATCCAGGATAACGCCCAGGAGGATCAGTCCAAGCCAGCCATGGGTCAGCCGGGCTTTTTTAATCGTTATGGAAGTAATTTCCGGGTAGCTCAGCTTTAAATTTCCTTTTCTGATTTTTATTCCATCTGACTTTATGACAAGCCTGGGTCCATTGTATAAGATCTCTTTCACCTGGTGTTAAATTTGAAGGTGCAATTTAGGGAATTCCGGACAGTGAGATGTGTCTCGCTTCTTCTGCGTTACGATTTTCATTATCCGTTAGCAATTTTCAATTATCAACAGACCTGTATTCCTGCACTATATTTTCCAGAATTATTGCTCCAATTCAAATATTGTATTTATTTTTAACGGCAGATTATCATTCCTCACGTGATTTCAGATAAAAAAGCCAGCATTTTAATTCCCAAAAAACATCTCTGAGATCTTCAGAGTAGAAATGAATTTAAATTATTAACACATGAAACAATTCAGAAATACAACTATGCAGTTTAAACAACTGGCATTATTCTGCCTTATCCTTCTGAATAGTTGTGCTATAAAGCCTCCTGATGAAAAGGGGGACTTCAGAAAATCAGACTTAGTGGAATTAATAAAGCTTGATTCAACCTTTAAACTGGATATCAGGTATGCCTCAAATAATAACTTTGCTGGCCGGCCCGTGTATACAGAAGCAAGAGCATTTCTGCAGCGGCCTGCAGCACAATCGTTGGTAAAAGTAAACAGCGAATTAAAACAGCTTGGTTACGGCCTGGCAATATTTGATGGTTACCGGCCATGGAGTGTAACCAAAATATTCTGGGATATTACATCGAAAGAGAACAGAAAATTTGTAGCAGATCCCCAAAAGGGTTCCATGCATAACAGGGGGTGTGCAATAGATTTAACTTTATATGAAATTGCTTCCGGAAAAGAGGTGAAAATGACGGGAGAATATGATGAGATGAGTGAACGCTCTTATCCTGGTTACAAAGGTGGTACAGATGAACAACGCAGGATGAGGGATCTGTTACGAAGTAAAATGGAAGCCAATGGTTTCGCTGTGAATGAATATGAATGGTGGCATTATGACTACAAGGACTGGAAGTTATACCGGATTCAGAATATTCCATTCCCGGAAATAAAATAAAACTTCCATGGCCGGTAAGAATCAAAAGAAACGATTTTTACAGACGCTATGTTGAAAGAGCGAGGGGAAGGAAACTATTAAACATGATATTGAAACGCAAAAATAAAATTTACTAAACCCCTTGTTTTCCGGCATGCAGAAATCCAGAGAATATCGAAGGGTATAATACCTGAAAAGTATTCGGGACCCTTGGGTTTATACCCGTGATTCCACCCCTTAAAATGAAAATAATTAAAATAAATATATACGATTTATAACGTTCAATTCTTTTTCTATCTTTGAGGATTAATGAGCAAGGCTTATGAGAAAAAAGCTTATACTATTTGGCATCATAGGTGTAATCATTATCCTCCTGCTAATCAGGATATTTTATGGTAATGACGGTAAGAGAACCGAATCAACGACACCTCTGAAGCCGGTCGTCCCTGTTGAAGTGTATATCGCCCGCGATACTTCAACGGTCTATCAGCTCTCGACCATCGGCTCTTTACGTGCCAATGAAAGTGTGGATATTGTAAGCGAGATCAGCAAAAAAGTCGTGAAAGTCTTACTTAAAGAAGGCTCGTTTGTGAGTAAGGGACAATTACTTTTTAAGCTTGATGATGCTGATATTGTTGCCAGGATCGATAAACTCGATATCGAGGAAAAGCTTGCTGAACTAAACGAATCCAGGCAGAAAGCACAGTTGATGAAAGGCGGAATAAGCCAGGAGCAATACGATGCAACCCTGAATCAGCTGAACACAGTCAAAGCTGAAATTGAGATATTGAAAGTGGATCTTTCAAAAACCGAGATCGTGGCTCCTTTTGCCGGGAAGATCGGCCTGCGTAATGTCAGTGAAGGCGCCCTCGTTAGTTCCAGTATGATCCTGGCCAGCCTGCAGGATGTCAGTAAAATAAAAGTCGATTTCTCAGTGTCTGAGCGGTATGCCAATGATCTTCGTCCCGGTTCGGGAATTTTATTTTTAACCGACTATTCCACTAAAGAATACAAGGCTGTTATTGAAGCCGTGGAACCTAATGTGGAAAAGAAGACCAGGACTATATACCTCCGCGCAATCTGCGACAACAAGGATGGAAGCCTGGTCCCGGGAGTTTCGGTCAGGGTGGATCTCAACCTGCAGGCGCTGACTAAAAAACTGTTTATCCCGACTGCAGCACTGATCCCGACGGTAAAGGGTTATAATGTTTACCTGATGAAATCTGGTAAAGCTTTACTCCAACCGGTAAAAACAGGTATGCGTAACCGTTTGTCTGTCCAGGTGGTTGAGGGAATATCGATTAACGATACGGTAGTAGTTACCAATTTGCTGAGAATAAAACCGGATTCCCCTTTGAAGATGGTAAAACTTGATTAATATGAGCCTCTCATCCGTAAGCATTAAGAGGCCGGTATTGGCTATAGTCTTTTCTATTCTGATCGTGATTTTCGGCCTGGTAAGCTATTCATATCTTGGGGTCAGGGAATACCCGGAAATGGATCCTCCCATTGTCACCGTGACAACCAATTATTCCGGCGCCAATGCTGAGATCATCCATGCTCAGATCACCGAACCCCTGGAAGATGCAATCAATGGTATCGAAGGGATTCGGGTATTGTCATCTGTCTCCAATGACCAAACCAGCCAGATTACGGTCGAATTTAACCTTGGAAAGGACATGGAAACTGCCGCAAATGATGTACGCGACAGGGTTTCCAAAACCATCAGACTCCTTCCCAAGGATGTGGACCCACCGATTGTTGAAAAAATAAGCGCTAACGCCAATGCCATTATTTTCATGGTCATCCGCAGCTATCAGCATAATATCATGGAAGTCAATGCCCTGATGGAGAACGTGATCAAGGAGAGGATACAAACTATTCCGGGTGTCGGGGACATTAAGATCTTTGGAGAAAAGAAGTTTTCCATGCGCTTATGGCTGGATCCATATAAAATGTCATCCTGCGGAATTACTTCACTGGACATCCAGAAAGCATTATCACATGAAAACATTGAACTCCCTTCAGGCAGGGTGGAAGGAGATATGACTGAACTTACCATAAGGACTCTTGGCCTGCTCCAGACCCCGGATCAATTCAACGACCTGATCATAAAACAGGAAAACGGGAACATCATCCGCTTATCCGATATTGGAACGGCGGAACTTTATCCTGAAAATGACCGTTCAACCGTGATGATGGACCTGTTGCCTGTGATCATTATCGGTGTAGTTCCCCAGACAGGCGCAAATAATGTAGCCATTGCCGATGAATTCTACAGGAGAATGGCCCAGATCAAGGAAGAGATCCCGGCTGAATATTCCATCAGTATTGGTTATGATTTTACCAGGTTTGAACGCAGTGCCGTCAAAGAAGTCCGTCAGACCATCCTGATCTCGCTGTGCCTGGTTATCCTGATCATTTTCTTTTTCCTTCGTGACTGGAGGTCAACTGTCATTCCGGTTGTTGCCATCCCTGTATCTCTCATTGGTGCCTTTATACTGATGGCCTTGTTCGGGCTTTCCGTCAATGTGTTGACATTACTCGCAGTAGTCCTTGCAATCGGACTGGTTTGTGATGATGCGATTGTTGTGCTCGAAAATATCCACACGAAAGTGAACCAGGGGATACAGCCTGGAAATGCTGCCAACCAGGGAATGAGTGAAATCTTTTTTGCCGTCATCTCCACCACCATTGTCTTAGCTGCAGTTTTTATCCCGGTGATGTTCCTCCAGGGCTTGGTAGGCAGGCTTTTTCGTGAATTTGCCGTGGTTGTTGCGGGTTCAGTCCTGATTTCCGCCTTTGTGGCCCTCACACTTTCTCCCATGATGTGTTCCCGTATCCTTAAAATCAGGGGAGAAAATAAGGCCAACTGGCTTATACGCAGTACCGATCCTTTCTTTGAGTATCTTAACAAAGCATACAGGCAGTCCCTTGAAGCCTTTTTAAAACGAAGGTGGATGACCCTGCCCATATTCCTCATCATCCTTGGGCTGATATTCATTTTCTACAAATCCCTGCATTCGGAACTGGCGCCTTTAGAAGACCGGAACAACGTACGTATTCCCACACTGGCGCCTGAAGGCTCAACCTATGAGTTTACCGAGAAATACATGAGTAAACTCGATCAGTATATAAGGGATTCCTTTCCCGAAACTTCGGTGTTTTTTTATATGATAGCTCCCAGTATGGGTGCAATAGACAATCCGAACAAGGCGATGGAGATTGTTTATCTCAAGGATGCTGAACAACGTGAACGGTCACAACATGAAATTTTCCTGAAGATCGCAAAAGAGACGCAGCAGATAACCGGGATACGTTCTTTCCCGTTTGAGCCACCAACTATCGGGGATCGTTTCTCGGGACAGCCCCTGCAATTCGTCCTCCAGGCGCCTAACCTCATGACCCTGAAGGATATCTTACCTCATTTTCTTGAGGAGGCAAGGAAATTATCCATTCTGCAATTCGTGGATGCGGATTTCAAGATCAATAAGCCTGAGCTCAGGATCACTGTTAACCGTGAAAAAGCTGCATTGCTAAATGTTTCTACGGAGGAGATTGCCCGCACCCTGCAGTTAAGCCTGAGTGGTCAGAGGTATGAGTATTTCATCATGGAAGGGAAGCAATATGAGATTATCGGGCAGTTGATGGCCAATTACCGCAACGATCCGGATGCCCTGAAGTCCCTATATGTGCGCAGCAGCACAGGGGATCTTGTGCCGCTTGACAACCTGATCAATGTAGAAGAAAGCATCAATCCGGCAGCGATATATTCCTATAACCGCTATATCTCGGCAACCATCTCAGCCGGTTTAACTCAGGGAGCCACACTCGGCGACGGGATCAGAGAACTTAACAGGATTTCGAAAGAGATCCTGCCATCAAACATAAAAACAAGCCTCGCCGGGCAATCCCGTGATTACAAGGAAAGCTCATCCAGCCTTGTTTTTGTTTTTATCCTTGGAATTATCCTGATCTATCTGATCCTTGCAGCCCAGTTTGAAAGCTTCATTGACCCGTTCATCATCCTTCTCACCGTTCCCTTGGCAATAGCCGGCGCCCTGTTTTCCCTCTGGTATTTCAAACAGACACTGAACATCTTCAGTGAGATCGGCATAGTCATGCTGATAGGGCTTGTCACTAAAAATGGCATCCTCATCGTTGAATTTGCAAATCAGCGGAAGCAAGCAGGAATGGATAAACATAAAGCAGTGCAGAATGCCGCAGCTTCCAGATTCCGGCCCATCCTGATGACTTCTTCCGCCATGGTCTTTGGTATTCTTCCCATTGCATTAAACCTCGGGGCCTCATCGGAAAGCCGCCAGTCACTGGGGATTGCTGTAGTCGGTGGATTGATCTTTTCGACTTTCCTGACACTTTACCTGATCCCTGCAATTTATTCTTATCTTTCAAAAGACACCTCTGCTAACGACACTGGTTCATCATGAAAAAAACCTTCTTTATCGGTTTTGTACTTTTACAGGCCGCTCTTGCTGTCTCCTGTCAGAATATCCTGACCCTTGATGAAGCGATCGCAATCGGACTGGCTAATAACTATGGGATCAATATCGCAAAAAACACCCGTCAGATTGCTGAGAATAATTTCACACCGGGCAATGCAGGCATCCTCCCGACAATTGATGTGGACGCAGCTTATACCCATGGACTCAGCAATGCAAAAGTAGATGTAGTAACGGGAAGTACGCTGAACAATTCCTTTGCTAATTCTGATCTCGTTACGGCCGGCATTAATCTTAACTGGAAATTGTTCGATGGCCTTAACATGTTCATCACATACGAAAAACTTAAAAAACTGGAAGAAATCGGAGACCTCAATTCAAAAATCACCATCGAAAATACCCTGGCAGGGATCATTGCTGCTTATTATGACATAGTCAGGCAGGCGAAAGAAACAGCGATCATTCAAAAGCAAGTAGAAATTTCAAAATTTCGCCTGGAACTGGCACAGCTTAGCTATGAAACGGGGAGCGGGTCAGAACTTGAATTTCTTAAAGCAAAAGTGGAACTGAACACCGATATTGCAAGCCTTTCAAGCCAGCAGACTGTTTTCAGCAACTCGAGGGCTACTCTGAATGACTTGTTATCAAGGGATGTAGGGACCCTGTTTGAAGTCAGGGATACAATTCTTCTTCACTACCGCTTAAATTATGACTCACTTCGCGGCAGCATGAGGGAATTCAACCGCAATCTTTTATTGTACAACCGGAACAAGGATGTCAGTGGCCTGGATGTCAAATCAACAAAAGCCGTTCAATGGCCAACCCTGGGGCTTACAACCGGTTTTGATTATTCACATCTGGAGACCGAGGCAAACTTAATCAACTTTAACAGGAATTTTGGACCTATTGTTGGTGTTTCCGCTACCATGAATATTTTTAACGGATTGAATCTTCAGCGCGATCACAAGAATGCCAGGATCAGTTATGCTTCATCTGAACTGGAAGTGAAACAACTCGAAAATAAGCTGGATGCTTACCTGCTCAAGATCTATAATGAATATATCAACGAGCTTCAACTGATTACCTTTGAAAGGGAAAACATGGTGCTGGCGGCAAAAAATATGGATATAGCCAAAGAAAGCTTTAAGGTGGGCTCCATCTCATCATTACAGTTGCGGGAGATCCAGAAAAACCTGCTGGATGCGGATACAAGGCTGGTTACGGCCGAGTATAGAACGAAACTCACTGAAACTGAACTGCTGCTGATCAGTGGGAAATTATTGCAATAATTCCCCGGATGATCATTTTACCAATCCGGATCTGACATGCTCTGTCAGGCTGACCAGACTGGCAGCCTTCTGAGCCTGTAAAGGATTCCCTGAGCCAAGCCCGTATTCAGTGAAGATCGGTTTAAGGGTAGTAAGTTCATCAGCCACGGGCTTTACGGTCGAATCCATGCCATATTCACCCAGGATACGTAAAAGTCTGTCCAGGAGTTCCTTCTGCTTGAACAGGGTACCTGCAATCTGTTTGTTATCAGGTGAAAGCTGACACAGTGATGCAGCAATGTACAAACCTTCCACATATGCACCTACAGCTACAAGAACAGCAACCTGAGTACGATTATTCCTGCGCAGGAAATCGTTGGTCTCTCCGAAAAATCTTTTTATCACCGAAACAAGACTGTCCCTGTTTTCCTTGATAGCATCCACTTTTTCCAATAGGGTCTTATCATATACGCCAGCAATGCCAAGATCATCTGCCAGCTTTCCGGTACAATAAAGGAATTTTTCTGTTTCGTCCGACTTTTGATATGCAGATGAATAAGCCAGGTCGGTACTATAAATACCCAGGTTAAGCGCTTTTGTTTTTTCGGTGAAGTACCTGCTTACATTGGCCGGAGGATTGGTGAGACTGAAAATGTATGGCGCCTTTGCCTGCTGCAGCATAATGGTTACTTCAAATGGAGCCGGGAACCGGTTCAAAAGATCCTGCGTTTCTGGTGATAGAATGACCTCCTTCTTTATAATATCAGAATTGGATTCTTCCGTCGCAGATTCATTATTTCCTGAATTATGGCATGCTGTTAACAACATTGATGTAAACACGGACAGCAGACCGATCCGCATTAATTTAAGTTCTCTCATAAGAGTTTTTATTAACAATTTGATGGCTTAAATATCGTTAATTTTTCCGGATCCCGTTAATTTTTTTCAATTTTGGCACGATGATCACGTTGTAATCACGGTTAGAAACACAAGGGTCCAAAGTACCCGGGGAGGGATTCCTGCCTGTCGACAGGCAGGCGGACTGCAGCTTTAAGGGGCTTTATCGGCAATACTAAAATGACACAACAAATCCAGTCAGATAATCATATATGAACGAACCAAAAGCGATTTTTTGCTGGAGCGGGGGAAAAGACTCTGCTTATTGTTTGCACAAAGTTTTGACAGAAAAATTATTTGATGTCAAATATTTGCTTACTACCATAAATGATAATTTTAAGAGAATTTCAATGCACGGTGTAAGAGAAGAATTATTGGACAATCAGGCTGAATCAATCGGTATTCCGCTCTTGAAAGTAAGAGTGACTGAAGGCACAAATACCGAGTATGAGAAACAAATGGAAACAGTTTTGTTAAAAGCCAAATCGGAAGGAATTAATAATGTAATTTTTGGCGACATATTTTTGGAAGATTTAAGAGTATATCGGGAAAATAATTTAGCGAAGGTGGGAATGATAGGAAATTTCCCGTTATGGAAGATGGATACAAAAATTCTCATCAATGATTTTATCAACCAAAATTTCAAAACCATTATATGTTGCACCCATGACGGATACCTTGGAGAAGAATGGTTAGGCAAGGAAGTAGACAAATCATTCATTGAAGAATTACCTGCTATTGTTGACCCTTGTGGTGAAAACGGAGAGTATCACACATTTTGTTATGAGGGTCCTTTGTTCAAAAACAAAATCAATTTTAAAGTGGGTGAAAGAATTTATAAAGCACTTGAAATAAAAACAGACGATGATTGTACTACTTCAGCAAACATAAAAGCAAAAGGTTTTTGGTTTTGCGATTTATTACCAATAGAATAAATAAACGCGCCTGTTAATCGGCCTTGCAAATTTTCCCGCAAACCCTTGAACATATCGACATGCTGGAAGGAATGGTCGCTACCAGCAAGGATTACCTGGAAGGAATAAATTTATTTTATGATGTAATTTGTTAGAATGTTATTGCTTCTGTTGAGATTTTCTGAAGGCATCTCCGAGACGATCAAGACCCTTTGAACAAGTGCGGTTTGACAAGTTGGCTTCGATAAATACGAGTTTGTCTTTCTCACGGATGGCGGTTTTCATGGCTTGTTCCAGTTCTTCCTCGGTGGTCACCCGGATACCTGTAACAAAGGATCCGTCGCCGAACATTCCGGGCAGTTTAGCGTACTGCCACATCTGAATGTCGTTATATATTCCATCCTGGTGGAGACGCCTTTCGATCAGATATCCATCATTGTTGACGATCACGAACAGCGCCGGGCAACGTTCCCTGATCAGGGTTGAAACCTCCTGTGCCGTCATCTGAAAGGCGCCATCGCCGGAGAGAACGACCGGTCGTTTCCCGGGGCGTGCCATTGCAACGCCCAAAGCAGCCGGGGTACAGAAACCGATAGAGCAATAATAGACCTGCACAATGAAGTTCTCGGCTTCTTCAATATGGAATTCCGGGCTTGCGCAGAAGGCGTCGCCGGGTTCCGAAAGAAGGATCATATGATCGTCGAGATAGTAGTTCAGACATTCGTAGAGGCGTATTGCGGTCAACTCTCGCAAAGGCTCAGGTACGAAAGGTTGCTTGGGACGATAAGATTCGGCCGGGTGGGAAACCAGATAAGAACGGGGTTGAATAACTGAAGCGAGTTCGCGGATGAAATCCTTCAGTTCCACTTGTTGATAAAAATGGCTGCTGATGCGGACCTGGTCTCCACCAGCGGTTATCATACGCCGGTTATCAAGATTGATACTAAACAAACCTGTATCGAGATCTGTAATCCAGGCCCCGAGTGAAAGCAGGCAGTCGGAATCCTCTACCTGATGGAGTACTGTCTCCTTGCTCCAGCCACCCTGGTAGATACCGGTAAACTGAGGATGAAGTTCCGGTAAAACCGATTTGCTGCTGAGCATAGTTGCAAAGGGAATTTCGCTTGTTTCAATCAACCGGAGCGCTTCATTCCCGAGCCCGAATCTTTGCAGTTCAACACCGGCGAGTATCATAGGATGGGTCGACTTGTTGAGCAACTCGACAGCTTCCCTTACACACTCTGCTAAACTTTCCGGATTGGAAACTAATGGAAGGGCAGTAAGAAGTCCCTTGGGCGGATGACATGGGGCATGGGTGATATCAGCGGGAAGTTCGAGGTACGCAGGAAGCTTACGGGTAATGCAATTCCGGATCACACGATCAATTTCTTCAGGGGCCGTATTGGGATCGGTCAGGAGGGCGGCATCGGCAGTAATTTTCCTGAAGATATCAAGCTGCAGGTAGTAATTGGAAACAAGATGATGCACCAAGGCTCCGGCTTCTCTTCGCCGTGCCGGGGGCGCGCCATTGATGACGATCACAGGGACATGCTCTGCATAGGCTCCTGCAACGGCATTAATAATACTCAATCCCCCAACACCGTAAGTGACAACCGCGGCGCCAACACCGTTCAAACGGGCATAACCGTCGGCCGCATAACCGGCATTTAACTCGTTACAGTTTCCTACCCATTTGATTTGACTATCCATGACATCGTCAAGGAAATCCAGGTTATAATCTCCGGGAACCCCGAAAAGATGCTTAATACCGATCTCCTGTAAACGCTGTATCAGGTACCGGGAAACAGTGTAGTTTTCTTTCATAAGACTTTTAATTGTTAGAGAATAATGAGTCAAATACGTATTCCTAAACAAATATAAATAAAATTCCATTCTTACTTAAATTACAACTCCTGGAAAAAATTGCTACTCTTATCTGACCCGGATCCGCTGGGGAAAAGTATCCCCATAGGTTGAGGATTTCCGGCTTATTCAGTAAGGTAATATTGGCATTCTTCCAATATCATTCATTGGGAAGGTTATCAACATTGCAAATTTTGAAAGATTCCAAACAGCATTGCAAGTGCCGTTTAGCCGGGAAGATTGTTAGCAGGAAAACAAATTCACTGAGCCTTGATACTTTTCGACAACCTCCAGAGCCAGTTGCAAAGAAATACAGTCACTACCAATCCCATCCAGTTAACCCATACGGGTAGTAAAAAATCATCAATCAATACCGGCACTCTGGTTACGATCCGTAATAGATGGATTATGGCAACGATCCCAAAGATGGTACCAGCTATACGGAGCCAAAAGTTTTTTGAATTCATAATGAATTTTATTGATAAGATGAATAAGCGATAAATTTAATGATATTCCTTTGATTGTATGGATATACCGACAAAATTGAACTCCTTCAGTTGGCGCGCTTTTGCCACAAACGGATAAATCTGTGACGCGCGCCCATTGATTAAGGATGGTTCACATTAAAATAAAATCAACAACATCACCTTTTTTTGTCTTCTCAAGCACTGCTTCAAGTGATCCGCGGAGTTTAGGTTCCTTAAAGTAACAAATACCACTGGCAAAGTTTTTTACACTTGGTAATTCTTTTTCCAGGGTCTTCCAGCCCAGGCTCCAGATATGGGGTGTATCAGTGGTATGTGGATGCTGTAAGACAACATCCGGTTTGAATTGCTTGCACATATTTCTGAACTTTCCGGAAATTAATTTTTTATAGCTGTCGGGCAGTGCTTTTGCTTGTCCGCGCGGATTATAGGCATTTAAGTCATGGCTTCCGAAAATGACTACTTTTTGTTCGTTTAACTGGTAGAAGTGTGTCTTTAAATCAAGAACCCGAATAAGGGTATTCTTTTGCGATTCCAACGGATAAAATTTACCCGTCATACGATACATATTTTCCTTCACATCAAAAATTCCCACCATTTCAATGTGTAATTTGTTTTCCGGGTGAAAAGTGTCTATGCCATAGGTGATGAAATCAGTAACTGCTCTGATTTTGTTCAATGACTTTCCAAACAGGTCGTTAAAAAACTGATCCGAAATCTGAATGGCCATTTCAAAAAACATTTCAATATGTTCCTGTTCCAGGATCGGAGCTTTATCAATATGCAGAAGTTCTTTTGGATAGGCTCCGAAGGATAAAAACCCGCCAGGAAGAACGACAAAATCAAAGTGCATTTTTTGATAGGTTTTCGACAGAAAATCTTCAAATCCTTTCTCGATTTCTTTATACCTGAACTTTCCCTCCTTATCATAGGAAAGCTGTTTGGTTATCAACCGTGCAATTTTATGGTTCTCGATTGCCATATTGGTTTGATTTTACGGTTGATGGGATGTGGCGTATCTGACATTCACGACAAGCCTTGCCATCAGTTCATCTGGTCAACTTTATCCGGCATGTCAGGTTGGGATTTACTTTTCAGAAGCCAAATATCAGCAATAATTGCGGCTATTATCATCATGGAGTCCTGATAAATGCCCAGGTTTAATGCTGCACTGATTCCCAATACTGCCCAAAGCGATGGAATGATTAAGAGATATTTTGAAAACTTTTTATCACAGAGCAGAAAAAATCCAAATGTCAGGATAATGGTAGGGCAAGGTAATCCAATGGATATAGTCCGGGATAAATTTTGTTCAATCAGGTAACCAATAAAAGGATAGATTATTAGGCCATAGAGTATAAAAAAGTACCCGAAGTATGCTTGTACCGAGTTCTTAAAAACAAATTTCAGGTTAAACAATAAAACACCTTCCCATGTGAGAAACAAACCCTGCAGGATAAACAGCACACCAAATCCGTAGGCAACTTTGTTAATTCCTGAAAAGAAGGCAATATGGTAAACAATCCCTATCCATAGCCAAAGAAATGCGAGGAAACCTGCAACGAATTTATCCTTTTGTTTAATCGTTGATCCGATTGCAAATAAAGCACAAACTCCCAAAAGAAAGATGATAATCTGTATGGGAAAAATTGAATGGTTGTAATTTTCAAAAACCGAAAAAAACTGTACTGTAGTAAATGGTGTCTTCATAGCATTTGTTTTGGGAGTATTGATTCAAAAATAATAAATTTTTTAAAGCAAATTCTTTCCAGATTGAAAAATAAAAATACTCACAATAAAAACCCCGTTGGTACGCGTCACAGATGCGCGCCAAAGGAGTTGATATGTTTTCTTAGTTCCTTATAGTGAAGAATCTTTCAATTTCAGGATGATGATGTTCCTCCCTTCCACGTAACTGTAATCCACGCTATGGCAGCGCCCTTTGATGAGGCGTATACCGATTTCGTTCGCCGGGTCGGGGTTATCGAAGGGATTATATTGAACACCAGCGCTTCTGCAGACTATTTCAAGCGTCCCGTCTTTTTCGGACCAAAAAAGCTCCAGGCTGATGTCGCTGAAGTCGTTCTGCACCAGCAGCAGTTCCTCGGTGATATGGGTCACAATGCCTGTGGCTTTTTGAGATATCATATGCTTTCCACAAAACACTTCCATCTCTCCCTGTATGGCATACAGGTCATAATCACGACTGTGTATCCGGCATTCGAAGCTGCGGATGCGGTTTATAAAGGCTTTGGTTTTTTCTTTTTGAGGATTGTCGAAAATCTGCGCCGGCGAACCTTCTTCATAGATCACGCCTTCATCCATATAGAATACCCGGGTTGAGGTATTCCTGGCAAATTCCATTTCATGGGTCACGATGATCATGGTCATCCCTTCCCTTGTTAGTCTCCGGATGACAGCCAGCACTTCGCTTACCATTGTGGGATCCAATGCTGAAGTAGGTTCGTCAAAGAGCAGGATCTCCGGATCCATAGTCAAACAGCGGGCTATGGCTACACGCTGTTTTTGTCCGCCTGAAAGCTCGTCGGGATAACTATCGGCTTTTTCGGCCAGTCCGACCAGTTTCAGCAGGGCCCTGGCTTTTTCTCCTGCTTCGGTCTTGCTTTTCTTCAGCAGCCGGATGGGACCTATGGTAAGATTCTCCAGCACCGTCAGGTGGTTGTAAAGGTTGAACGACTGGAACACCATTCCCATCCTCTGCCTGAGCTTCGGCACATCGGTATCTTTGTCCAGAAGGGGAATGTCGTCGATAAATACACTCCCACCCGTGGGGGCTTCGAGCATGTTCAGGCAGCGCAGGAAGGTGCTTTTCCCGCTACCCGAGGGACCAATGATCGATATGACCTCGCCTTTTCTGATCTCTGTGCTGATGTTTTTCAGAACCACAAGTTCGCCGAAATGTTTCGAAAGGTTGTACGTGCGTATCATGCTGCAACCTCCTTTCTTTTCGTGTTTCGCCTGTGTTTGGGTTCCACCGAGATCTCGATCAGGCCCAGGGACCAGGTAAGAAGCCAGGCGATGAGGAAATAGATCAGCGCGACCATCAGCAGGGGGAAAAATGCGTCGAAGGTGCGGCTGCGGATGATATCGCTGGCTTTGGTGAGATCCTGCACTGCGATATAGCCTACGATTGAAGTCATCTTGACCAGGGATATGAATTCACCCTTATAAACAGGTAAGATGGACCGCAGGGCCTGGGGGAGAATAATGAAGCGGAAGGACTGGTAACCCGTGAAACCACCGGCAATGGCCGCTTCACTCTGCCCTCTGTCGATGCTTTGAATGGAGGTCCTGAACATCTCCGACACATAAGCTCCGAAGTTCAGCCCGAATGCAATGATGGCAACAAGAACAGGATTAATGTTTACCGAGGCAAAGACCACATAATAGATGATCATCAGCAGTACCAGCACCGGCATTCCCCTCAGGACCAGGATATAAGTTTGCGCGGTACCCGAAAGTATCCGGTTCGGAGACATACGCATATAGCAAACAAGAGCTCCCACAAGAGTTCCGAACAGGGCCGCCAATATCGAAATGATAATGGTAATCTTAAGCCCGTTGAGAATATGCAGGTATCGTTTTTCGTAAATGATGTTACTGTAAAAACTTTCGGATATCTTTTCAATGAAGGTTCTTTTCACTGTGAATGTGTTTTCACCAGCATAGGCGGCGATGTCTTTTTTCTTAGCGAGCACGCAGACTACTGATTTGAAATAGGGATCTGAAAAGTCGATCTGCTTTTTCCGCTCGTCGGTGATGGTCAGCGAACTGGTGATGATATCAATCTTTTGGGTGGAAAGTGAGGCCAGCATGCTGCTGAAAGGCAGGTCAACCGTCACATATGATTTCCCGGTGTAAGCAGCAAAACGTTTCCCGAGTTCAATATCAAAACCTGTAAGCTGTCCGTCTCTGATGACCGCAAAAGGCAACCCCATATCGCTGACGATTCCCGTTTTCAGGTCCCCGTTCGTTACCTTAGGACTCTTGATCACGGGCATCTCCGAATTTCCCTTTTTCATCCAGCGATCCACCATATCATCGTAAGTACCATTGGATCTTATCTCAGCCAGGAAGGCATTGAATTTATCCCTGAGAGCTTTGTTTTCCTTATTGAACCCGGCTCCAATAGGAACTGAAAAGATATTTTCGGCCAGTATCCCGAGGCCGGGGTTCTTTGACAGTATATCTTTTACCGATGACTTATTGCGGAAACAAACATCGATCTTCCCAACATTCAGGGCAAAGAGCAAATCAGGAATGGTATGGTATTCCACTATCTCAGCATTGGGATAGGTCTTTCTGGCGTAGGCATCATGGATGCTTCCCATCAACACACCGATATGCTTGTTGCTGATGTCGCCAACCGTCTTCATTAATCCCGGTTTCGTTTCATCAGGCGTTTCATCTCCGCCCCTTATAATGACTGCCAGTCCTCCGTGATAATAACTTTCAGAAAAGAGCACTCTCTTCGCCCTTTCGTCGGTGATGGATAGTCCTGCTCCTATCATATCCACTTTCCCTGAGATCAGGGCAGGGATCATAGCCCCGAATTCCATGTCGGTGATGATCAGTTTCTTTCCCAGTTTTTTCGCGATATATGAAGCAAATTCAATGTCGAAGCCCACGATTTGCTTATTGGCGTCGAAAAATGACATGGGCTCGGTAACGGCAGCTGTTCCGAACCTCAGTTCCCCGTTTTTTCCTTCATTTTCTATCACAGGCATGGGAACCGGGTTCCCTTTGTCCGGAAACCAGCGTTTGTTCATATCATTATAAATGCCGTTCGCCCTGATCCCGGCCAATACCTGGTCGATGGTGTTCTTCAGATCAAGGTCGTCAGGCCTTACGGCGAATCCGTAATTATCATCGGCGATCAGCTCGTCCAGGACAATCAGACCCGGGTTTTTGGCCGCGATGTTCTTCAGGATGGGTTTGTCATAAGCGGCAGCATCGGCTTTCCCTTCCCCGACGGCTATGGAGCATTCAAGGATGTTGTTGTAATATTCTATCCTGGATCCCGGAAACTTCTTTAATACGAACTGGTCGGCTGCGGTTCCCGTGGGCACCGCGAAGGTTTTGCCTCCTGCCAGCATGTTCAGACTGGTGATTTTTTGTTCTTTTTTTCCGCATCCTCCCAGCGCCAGGACCAGCGCCAGGAGCGGTATCATGTAACGATTTTTCATTTCGGACAATTATAAAATTCGATCGTATAGTGGTTTTGAGTGTAACGCCTGCGGCTGAACCAGCGCCAATAAAACGAACTTTTTCCGGTGCAAATTAACTCCTCATTTATTCTCATTTTTCTCTGATCTTATCGTTTTAGACGGTTATACAAATGTACATTTTTTCATTACTGATATTTTTTGCTGTAATCTCTTTACGGAAAACTATTTTTGCTCGTTAAAAACGAACTGTGACTGGGCACGCGTCACAGACGCGTGCCAACTGGTAACATTTGAGCCAACTGATTTTTTTTGATAAAGAAGCTGTTGAAAAAATAACTAACGAAACATAAAAATGCCACCAGGTTTTTCAATAAGTTTGCAGTAAGCTTAATCAATTATTCGATGAACCGAAAATCAAGAAATACAAGAGGCAATGCCACAAAACATATTTGTTTTCAGTGGCTGTTTTTTTTATTGACCTTGTTAATCTTTAACAATGGATGCAAAAAGAAAACCGACAGTTCCGGCGAAGTCACAGATAAAATCGGTAAGGCTAAAGATCTGCTTTGGCTTACTCCTGAATATCAACCCGGCACCTACCGGAACATCGACAAGATCTTTATAACACGAAAGATCAGTCGTGGAACCAACGTCTATCCTTTGCCTTACGCTGCGGTACCGCTGACTTCGGTAAAGTATTCTCCGGATGGACTGAATACGTATGATATCGATGATTATATAAAGAGGAATCAGGTGGCGGGTCTCCTTATCATTAAAAACGGAGAGATTGTCCTTGAACGCTATGCACAGGGTAATACTGCTCAATCCAAATGGGTCGGGTTCTCCACTGGCAAGTCGGTTGTTTCGACCCTTGTTGGTATGGCGGTGCAGGATGGCAAGATCAACAGTGTCTACGACCAGGTGACCGATTATCTTCCCAAATTGCATTCCACAGCCTATGATGGAGTTACCATCCGGCAGCTGCTTCAAATGTCATCGGGAGTGCAATGGAATGAGGATTACCGGGATACCAGTTCCGATATTGTTTCCATTTTTCAATGCATACTCAACGGGAAAGCAGGCTGCATACTTGACCATATGGCAAGCTTACCCCGGGTAGCAGAACCCGGTTCACAATTTCTTTACAAAACCGGAGAAACCCATCTGGAAGCTGAGGTCGTGAAAGCCGCGCTGGGCGGTGAATCACTCTCGGATTATCTTTCACGTAAGATCTGGGCCAACATGGGTATGGAGGCAGACGGTTACTGGGTGCTGGAATCCGAGAATGGCACGGAATTCGGAGGAGGTTGTTTGAGCATGACCCTGAGGGATTACGGCCGTTTCGGCATCTTTATTTTAAATAACGGCATTGTTAATGGCAATGCGGAACTTCCACCCGGATGGGTTGCAGAAGCCAGTACCCCTGCGCCGGATTCACCACAATGTGGCTACGGTGAATTGTACTCGGAGTTCAACGCATGCCCTGATCCATATGCTTATCCTCTTGGCTATGGCTATAATTGGTGGTCAATGCCTACCCCTGCCTGGGGGAGCTGGGAACGTCTGGATGATCCTTCATGGTGGGGATCCGATGCAATCAACGTTCCTCCTCCAAACTTTACAGGATTGCTAGGAACTTTTACAGCACAGGGGATTTTTGGGCAATTCATTCATATCAATCAGAAAGAAAACATGGTTTCAGTCGTCTGGAGCACCTGGAAGGACCCCTGGATCGATCCTAAAGAGTATGAAACATACAGTTTTCTGAATGCAGCAACGGCCTTGTTAAAGCACTAAACAGACGCGCGCCAACTGTTTTGTTATTATTCTAAACAATTAATAATCCCGCGTAATTATGAGAATTGGCTATATCCAAAATTCACCAATCTTCGGTGACAAGGACATGAATCTGAATGCCATTGATGACTTGATAAAGGGTAAAAAGGCAGATTTAATTGTTTTACCCGAGTTGTTCGCTACCGGATATAATTTTACTTCTATTGAAGAGGTGACCGAACTTTCAGAAAATGTTAATGACAAAACCTCCGGGTTTTTATGTCAAAAATCTTTAGATACCGGTGCAATTATAGTGGCTGGTTTTATTGAACGGGATGGGGATAGTTTTTATAACTCCTCCATCATAATCCATGCAGGGACAGTCTGGGGAGTATATCGAAAATTACATCTGTATTACAAGGAAAAGATGTTTTTCACGCCCGGGAATTATCCTCTAAAGGTTTATACGATTAATGGTTGTAAAATTGGCATGATGATCTGTTTCGATTGGATTTTTCCGGAAGTAAGCCGGGTATTGGCCCTTGAAGGTGCCCAGATAATCGCTCATCCGGCAAACCTGGTCATGCCTTATTGCCAGCAAGCAATGACAATTCGATGCCTGGAGAACAGGGTTTTTGCAGTTACAGCCAACAGGATTGGAATTGAAAAAAGAGGTGATGATGAATTTAAATTTACGGGAGGTAGTCAGATTACTTCTTATAATGGAGAAATTTTATCTGCTGCATCAAAGGATTCACCATGTGCAGATTTCGTTACTATTGATTTAGACCAGGCAAACATTAAAAAGATTAACCCGTTTAATGATTTATTTGCTGATAGACGAACAAATTTTTATCATCAGATCGTTTAATGTTTGTCCCGCTGGCGCGCCGGATTTCATTAATTTATATGGAATTGCAGCGCAATCACTTTCCGGGAGAAGCCACGAACAGCAACGATGGAAACCTTCCGGAATATTGCAAATTCTGGCATTGGCGGTTGTTTAAGTACCAGCATAAACAAAATTCCCAGTATAGAAAGTCTCTTTTTCATAAGTGACTGCAAAGATAACTCATATACGCCACGGTACTGATAGAATCAAGGAGAATCTCATCTGGTGTCAATAAAAAAAAGCCCCGTTCTACGGAGCTTTTCTTTTAACCAGATTAATTACCCAAAAATTATTTTTTGTGGGTTTTTTTTGTTGTAACTGGTTTTACCGCTTTTTTAATCAGGTGTTTCTTGATTGAATCCTGATGAGCAATCGAATCAGATACTTTTTTCTGTTCTGCCTGAACTTTTGCAATTGAATCAGCAACTCTCTGCTGGTGAGCCTGAACCAAAGCCATAGAATCAGCTACTCTGGTAGAGTCAGCAATACGTTGTGCTTCTTTTTCTTTTGCGCTGGGGCCGCATGCCGATACAAGAGCAACGGCACCGATAACTAAAATTACTGCAAGTTTTTTCATTTGTTTATTGATTTTTTAAGAACGAGTGCAAAGGTAAAACATTTAGAACCTACATTCCTAATTTTTAGCCAATTATTTTTAACATTTTTTAACATTTCTATTAAGTTTAACGTTTTCTTACGTTTCGGACGAGCCCCAACGGGGGTTTCAACAGGCTCAACCATCATCAAGTTCCCTGAACTTGTCGAAGGGAACATCTGATATACCAGTCGCCGCATAAGCAGCCACAGTTGTCCGTATGCTCGGGACGGGATTGTTCGCCTGTGGCAGACGCGGACCAACCGGGAGGATTTCAAGAAACCATAGGAATTAAAGCCTTAAATCAACGCAGATGGCGATTGTTGCATCATAGCGGTATAAAAGTATGAATAGCATAACTGAACTATACTCTATTATTCATAAGTTTGATTATTTAAAAGTATTAACCTATGAGATACCTGACTGTTTTATTCACAAACATCTTGTTTTGTTTCTTTTTTCAAATTCAATTGAACGCTCAAAAAACACAGCACACATTTGTATTGGGAGATACAGCATTTCTATTGGATGGCAGGCCCTTTCAAATGATTTCAGGAGAGATGCATTATCCCCGTATCCCGCAGGAGTGTTGGCGTGCCAGGATGAAAGCCGCAAAAGCAATGGGGCTAAACACCATCGCTACTTATATATTCTGGAATCTGCACGAACCTCAAAAAGGAGAATTCAACTTTAAAGGTAATAATAATATTGCCGGATTTGTTAAAATAGCCCAGGAGGAAGGATTGTGGGTAGTTCTGCGGCCGAGTCCTTATGTTTGTGCCGAGTGGGAATTCGGCGGGTATCCTTATTGGTTGCAAAATGAAGATGGACTGGTTGTACGAAGTAAGGAAGCTAAGTATCTTAACGAGTATCGTAATTATATAAAAGAAGTTGGCAGGCAAGTGGCTCATTTGCAGGTGAACCATGGAGGAAATATCTTAATGGTGCAAATTGAAAACGAATATGGTTGCTACGGCGAGGACAGGGAGTATCTTGAAATTAACCGTAACCTTTTTATTGAGGCTGGATTCGATGGCCTGCTTTATACCTGCGACCCGCCTTCAGCCATGAATAATGGACACTTGCCTGGTTTATTGCCGGCAGTGAATGGCCTCGACAAGCCGAATGAGGTGAAAAAAATTGTTCAGGCCAACCATAATGGGAAAGGCCCTTATTTTATTGCAGAATGGTATCCAGCATGGTTTGACTGGTGGGGCGAAAAACACCATACAGTGCCATCCGGACAATATGCTCCACATCTGGATTCGGTATTAGCTGCAGGCATTTCTATTAATATGTATATGTTTCATGGCGGCACAACCAGAGGCTTTATGAATGGAGCCAATTTTAACGATCAAAATCCTTACCAGCCGCAAATTTCAAGCTATGATTATGATGCACCCTTAGATGAGGCCGGAAATGTTACTGAAAAATTTATGCAATTTCGGAAAGTAATAATGAAACATCTACCTGCAGGGGAAACGCTCCCTGATGTACCGGATAAAAAACCAACCATTGCGGTAGCTGCTGTCAATTTAAAAGAAGTTGTAAAATTATTCGATATACTTCCTTTGCCAACGTTTAATCCTAAGCCACTTACATTTGAAGATTTGAACCAGGATTATGGTTTTGTACTTTATCGTACTACAATAACGAATGGGAAATCTGGTTGGCTTAAAATTAAAGATTTAAGAGATTATGGCATTGTATTTATAAATGGGCAAAGGATTGGCATTCTCGACAGGCGCTTAAATCAGGATAGCCTGCATATAGATTTACCCAATGGGAAAATAATCCTTGATATTCTGGTTGAGAATATGGGCAGGATAAATTTTGGACCGTATTTATTGAAAAATAAAAAGGGGATCACCGAAAAAGTAGAGCTGAACCAACAGGAATTGACAGGCTGGCAAATGTTCAGCCTTCCATTTGAAAATATTGATACTCTTGCTATAAAAGGAAATACATATACTGCAAATGCTCCGGTATTAAGAAAAGGTACATTTACCCTGCAAAACAAAGGTGATACTTACCTGGATATGCAGAAGTGGGGCAAAGGCTGTGTGTGGGTAAACGGCCATCATTTAGGCAGATATTGGGAGATAGGCCCGCAACAAACGTTATATGTGCCTGCCGAATGGCTGATAAAAGGGCAGAATGAAATAGTTATTCTTGAATTATTAAAGTCCGAACAGACAATAGTGCAGGGTTTGGAGGTTCCCATCCTTAATTTATTGAAGTAAACTCATAAATTCGGACTATTAGCAGATTGTCTGACTGAAAATAACCCTTGTTGGCGGACGTGCGCCACCTGGGTAATCATTGAACCGTTCGTATCTGTTTTCATAGGTGTGTTGGAAGCCTTTCTCATTTGTGACAGGCTTTTTTCGTACGATTCCAAAGTATGCATTGTCAATAAGAATTGTCAAGATATTGATTGTAGGGATTACCGGAATACTTTTAAGGTTTTATCAATTTGTTGACCTCAAAATGATCGCCGCATTGTATTTTTACAAAATAAATACCTCCTGCAAGGTACTCAATTGGTATCTCGATCTTTTGATTGACGGCGTATCGCTCTTTAATAATCTCTTTACCAGTATAATCCAGTAAATAAACTACGATTTGTCCGGAAATATTTCCTTTAGGGGTGATTATGATCTTTTCATTCGCAGGATTTGGATAAATAGCAAAATCTTTGCCCAAATACTTCCCTCTATCAATCGATTGAATGCTTCCGTTGGCTGTTTTGATGATCATATTACCGCCTACCGCAACCCCGTGATCAACATCGGTAAAATAAAGAGAAGAGGCATCTAGTTTCGTACTATGTTCCACTGGTATCCAAGTTTCACCCGCGTCAAGCGTCCTAAAAATCAATCCTCCACCTGAATTTAAATAACCAATATCCGGAGTAGGAAAGAAAATTGATGAGAAAATATTACTGTATCCGTTGATCTTCTGAACCCAGGTCAAGCCTCCGTCAATAGTCTTCAGGAGCGTACCTTGCCATCCGGCAACATAGCCAGTATTGACATCCGTGAAAAAAACAGAAGTCAGTAATTGCTGTGTTCCGCTATTCAGTGCGTCCCAGGTAATACCTGCATTATTACTTTTCAGTATAATTCCACTATGTCCAACGGCATATCCGGTCATTTCATCCGGAAAAAAAATTGAATGTAATGATGCAGAGATGCCGGTTGAAAGAGTAGTCCAATTAGACCCGGCATTGACGGTTTTCCAGATTTTTCCTGATTCTCCTGCTGCATACCCCGTAGCTGCGTCAGTAAAATAAAGCGAATTCATAGGCGTGATGGATGGAGTATTGCCTCCTGTCATGCTGATGCCACCATCTGTGGTTTTAAAGATATTACCAATATCGTCTGTAATGTATCCGGTACTGGTACTGGTGTAAAATAATGATTTTAGATTATTTGGCATCAATGGTGGTTGCCTCAGCCATGAACTTCCACCATCTGTAGTTTTAATAATGGTCCCGCTATCACCCACTGCATAACCGGTTTGACTGTCCGGAAAAAATACAGAATTGAGTGGTTGGTAGACAACACAGGTGGATAAGTATGTCCAGTTTGAGCCTCCATCTGAAGTTTTCAGGATTGGAGTAAAAAATCCTGTTGTATAAACCGTATTCAAATCGGTGACAAACATTGATGATTGGTCAAATTGTGTCCCAGTTCCCATTGTTTGCCAGTGAAGCCCAGCATCTGTGGTTTTTATTACTGAACCAAACATCCCTGACGCATAGCCTGTGTTAGTGTTCACAAATTGTACATTGCGTAGGTAAGGCACAGGATCGACCAGGGAAGGGCTCCATGTTTGTCCGCCATTATTGGTTTTAAGTATTGTCCCTGATCCACCCATGGGATCTCCTGCTGCAATATACCCATGCAGACTATCTGTAAAGGAGATCGAACGGGGCCAGTATTGCCCATCCCATACCTGAGACCATGTCAATCCGCAATCTGTTGTTTTGAATATCTTGCCCACAACTGGTGAATTCATCCAAGATTGGAAGGAGGCAATAAAACCCGTCCTCGCGTTAATAAATCGTACTGATTGGTGATAATCGGAGATATAGAGGGGAATGGTTGTCCAACTTAGTCCGGAATTCGTCGTTCTCAGGATGACATAAGGAAATCCCACGATAAATGCTGTATCGTTATTTAAACAATAGATATCCTGAAAGATTGAATATAAGGGACTCGGCATTGTCACCCATGTTGAGCCGGCATCTGTCGTTTTCAGAATTGTGCCATTTGTCCCCACCGCCCAACCTGTATTGGGATCGGAAAAGGTGATGCAATTAAGGTCGTTGTGGGTGCCTGAAGACAAAGTATCCCAGGTTAATCCTGCATTTGAAGTCTTCAGAATTGTACCGTAATCACAAGCGATATATCCAGTGTTCGGATCGGTAAAATAAACCGAATGTAAGGGATTGACCGTTGGTTGAGGAGTAATCCATGACCACTGCGAATAGACAGTTGTTGAGAATAATAATAAGAAAAGTAAACTGTAAATCTTCTTCATGGGAGTAGATTTTGGGATGGCAAGTTAAAATTAATAAGTTTATCGCAATTCACTGATAAGATTTTTTTTAATGTGGTCACAGCGATGAGTTTCCAAAAGTATTGTTCATTTTTTGTCCTTTCTATGATGCAAGTGCAATGATACTTTCGTTGCATGGATCATGAAATCCCTGTTGGCGCGAGTCCTCTACAGGCGCCAACTGGGGGATAAATTTATGGCGCACGTCAACTGAGTAATATATTTTTGGAATATATTTATTAATTGCAGACTTTAGTTTATAAGAAAATAAATTATTATAAATTGTAAATGCTATTTATTTTGTTATCTTTATACCTGAATTATTGATGTCAATATCCATTAAGAATTCAAATATCATGAGAGAAAGTTAGGAGATGATTGTCAAATTTATTAAGTGGATTTATTCTTCAATATCCTAAAATTGACAACTCTCATGTGTAAAAATTCAAAAACTAAATAGTAGATAATAAGGTATCGTTTTGTTTAATTTAATGTTGAATCTTTATTTTAGAAGATGGTACTTTCATTCAAGTTTCATGAAAAACAATTTATTCCTTTATTAATGTATTAAACCAGAAATGAGTAGTTCAATTAGAAAGGCTCATATTATGACAAAAAACATAAAACAATTGCTTGTCTTTTTGATGCCGATAACCATAAGTTTTTTTTCTTTCAATGCTGTTTGCCAAAATAAATGTTATGTGCTCAAGGGTTCAATCTGGCCAAATCCAAAAATACCTGTTTGTTGGGAAAATCCCGATTTAAATAATTTGTCGGACCGTGAATTGGTGAAAAATGCAATTTCAGGATCCTGGGAGAAATATTCCGCATTACGGTTCGTTGGCTGGGGGCAATGCCGGACATCAAGTAAAGGCATCCGCATTAAAATATCAGACACATGTCCATGTACTTTGGGGTTGGGGACAAAGATAAATGGAGTTCCTGGTGGAATGATATTGAATTTTACATACCAAAATTGGGGAAATTCTTGTTTAAACCAGGTTGATTTTTGTACAAAAGTTATAGCAATTCATGAGTTTGGACATGCTATAGGATTATCACATGAGCATAATCTGGATTCATGTCGCAAAAATTGTATGCAGGAAAAACAAGGTGACGAAGGGGATTGGGAGATCGGGAATTGTGACGATTCATCAGTAATGAATTACTGTAATCCAAATTGGAATAATAATGGTGAATTAAGTCGTCTGGATATTAAAGGGGTCAGGGTTCTTTATGGTTATAAAAAAACGGCGGACTATAGATTCTTATCAAAGAATACATTTGAGCTGGAGTACTATGTTATGAAGGATTCAATATTCATGGGTAAGGAAAAGAAGAAGCTGTGGAGAATTAAATGTTACCTGGAAGGAGAAGTTAAAGATATGAGCAAGGTCAAAGAGGTCGAATACATTCTTCCTGAAACCTTTTCGCCCTCCGAGATATATACATCCAGTCTTGCTGACCGATTTGGTGTTTCTATTGAAACCCAGGATGAAATTACATTAAAGGTTATAATTGCAATGAATAACAACGTAACATATCAGTTCAACAAATATTTATCCATTCATAAATAAAATATTTGGTGCTATGAAAAGACGACTGTGTACATTGTTTTCCAGCCATTTTTACAGGGGTTATCTTCTTTCATTCATTCTGTTAATATTCCACATCCAGGTAATTGCACAGAAGAGCGAACAACGGCAGAGCGATTCGGCTAATGATAAACCTAATTCCCCAAAAGTACAATGCAGAACCACACGCAACACAAGAGTACACTGCAGAACCACTTGTAACATATTTAACGGAAAAATTATTTATGATGCATTTACTGGGGAATTTCAAAATCCCATCCCGAAATATGTGAAAGAAGGCACTTTGATAAACATCCAGATTAAAAATGTCAACCTGGAGCTTATCAACACTCCTGAAATAACTCAGACTCAACTTATAAATCCTTTCCTGGATGTTCCGGTATTTTTTTCAAGTAGCATTTCTGCAGCGGCCCCCCTTAAAAAAGACACATCAAAAAAAAATAGCGGCAACTCCTCACTTCTTCCCCCGGTTTTGCGTACAGCCCGCGATACATTCTTGTGCAATTATAAGATATTTATCCTCAACTATAATACACTCAAAAGAATGTTACGGATCAAGGATGATTGTTTTCAGGATTTCAACTTTCCAATTTTCGATGAAAAGAAAGCCAAAATAAATCTAATTAACCAGTTACAAATAGTTCTCAATAATAATAACAATAACCTGATAGAGTTCCCTCGATTAATTTCAGAAACATTCAGCAAGGCTATCATCAATATGGATTCAACATATTTAAATATGTTGACAATCTATGACAGGATAAACGCGAATCAAAAGAAGGATACGAACATTTTAAGGAGAGAATTGACGGTTAATAAGAAGGAAAAGGTACCAGCTGAAAATGCAGTGTTACCTAAAAATCCGGAACCTCAGTTGGTCAATGAAATGAATGATGTCAAAAAAAAGTACAAGATCCTTTCAACTGATTCTGCACGGAATATGATCTATGGACAATTACAGGATATTATTAATAAGATACTTTTCATAAACAAAAGTGATTTTACGTTCAAATCAGACCCGATCATCATCGATGAGGATGGAAAGACATTCTCATTTTCGGTCAAGGATAAACAGGGGAAGGTCCTTCGCCAATCGCCAGTTCTGACTATTAAAACCAAAGACAAATTCAAACTTGATTTTAGTGCAGGTTTCTTTTTTGGTTCACAACAGAATGATAAATATTATTCAACACCCGGGAAAATACAATTCCTGAAACCAACAACCAGCGATAGTCTCATAAAAGTTGACTCTATCGTTTCACTGGTCAAAAAGGGGTCAAATCAACCGATTAACTTTTCTGTTGGAGCATTGTTGAATGCGTATTATGATTTCGGGTCTCCTATAGCTTTTGGTTTGTCCTTCGGAATCTCTTATCCTGTTGCATCCATGCCTGCATTTACTGGTGGTGTTAGCATGCTACTAACTGCAAAGCATCGGCTTGTCGTTACTTTTGGTGGTAGTTATGCGAATGTTAAAAAGTTAAGCGGGGAAAATATCGCTTATTCCAGCAATGGACAGATGTATATTGTTGACCCGACAGTCCAATTAAAATATGACGATGTTTACAAGTTCGGCTGGTTTTTAGGGATAACTTTTAATTTTGCAAAACTTGTAAAATAAAGCAGTTTGATTGACTAAGGTTCAACTGCTCTTTATTCACCTAAAGGTTCATTACGGTTATTGGTTAATAAACTCTTGATTACTGGCCGGTATGTTATAAGTTATTCCATAGTTAATCCGACTTTTATAAAAAGGTGATACGGAAAACGAATATATTTTTGCTGTAATTTCTTTACGGAAAACTCTTTTGCTCGTTAAAAACGAGCTGTAATTTGGCACGCGTCACAGAGGCGCGCCAACTGGTTTACTTGTGATAAGTGGTTTATATCAATAACAGGATAATCCAATCACAGAGTAATATTCACCTCAATGGTATATAAAAACAAGGGGGATGGCGGTGGAATCGCTGAGGAGAAGGTGGATTTTCATTTCAACGCTACAAACATCTTCTTCAGACTTTTTTTGTCCTTATCCGTCCAATAATAATCTTCTTTTTCAAGGTCAGTGATCCCAACGATGCCTTTGGATAGGCGAGGTTCAATGGATTTGGCTATGCCCAGATATTTTTTAGATTCCTGAAGGTTACCTTTTATGTAGTAAACAATTGCTAAATCCAAGTTAGCAGAAAGGTTTTTTACGTCAATCTTTAAACATTGGTTGAAATTATCAACTGCCAAATCAGTTTTTCTCTGTTGCATATAAACGTAACCGAGGTTGGCATAGGCGGAAGAATAATCCGATTTTATACTGATTGCTTTATTGAAGTCTGCGATTGCCTGTTCATACTTTAACACTATCGTGTAACAAACCCCACGGCTATTATAACCACTTGGATTATTAGCATCTAAAGAAATATAAAAGGTTATATCTGCAATAGCACCTTGAGTACCTTTGATTTCATTTTTTGTATTTCCACGGTTGTTATACGTAAAAGCATATCCCGGATCAATCTTAATGGCTTTGGTGTAATCCGCAATGGCTCCTTGGTAATCATGAAGAATCCTTTTTGCTTTTCCACGGTTGATATAAGCAACAGCATCCTTCGGATTAAGTTCAATGACTTTTGTGTAATCATCTATAGCTCCCTGATAATCTTTAAGTTTATATTTTACATTCCCAAGAAAATAATATGTCACAGCATCTTTTGGATTAATCGTGATGGCTTTGGAATAATCGGAAATTGCTCCCTGATAATCCTTTAAATCATATTTTGCACTTCCACGGTTGAAGTAAGCAACAGCAGGTGCCTCAGATTTTTCAATGCTTTTTGTAAAATATTCTATCTTTATCTTTGGGTCTTTTGCATCAAGTCCCTTCTTTAACCATTTAACATTCTGTGCGCCCAGCATCATTGGAACCATCATAACGCTGAAAAAAAGTAAGACCTTTGTTTTCATAGCCGTTTGGTTTTGGAACTGCAAGTTATGCAAAAGAAGAGAATAAGCAATGGGTGGCTCACAACACGGATCAGTTAAAATCAATGTTTTTTCAGTCTTTTACTTCTTTAATTTTGTCTTTTTTAGAACAACACCTTTGGGCGAGAACGTAACATCGTAACCCTTTTTATTCGTTTTCAAATACATCTCATAATATACCACCTTGTCTGGGCTCTCTACTTTGGAAACTTCTGTAATCATGAAACCAACAAAGTTCTTGGCTGCTGAAGTTAATACTTTTTTAGGCAAATCTGATTCAATTATTATAGTTTCAGTTTCCAGCCATTCACCACTTGAATTAAAATTAGCAGACATTGCTAATCCATTTTCTTTAAAGGAAACTTCATAATCTTTCTTCTCCATTTCATATTTGATATCGGTAGCTTCGGGGAATTTCTTTGCAAAGGCTTGTTTTACATCGGCTGGAACCTTGTCAGGTGCGATTATTTGGGTAAAACCCATTAAACTGATCAACAAGCATGCTAAAAGCAATACAATTAGTTTTTTCATGATTTGAATGTTTTAAGGTTAAAGTAGACAATCAAACCGATCCGGGTTTTTATCTTGGAGGTCTTGGCGGAGGCGGAGGAGAAGGTAATTGTATTTCAACCGATGGTGGGCTTGGAGCAGTTGGTTGAAGTATTACTGTTCTATTTTTATGATGATCGTGGCGATAGTGATGATGTTTATATTCTTTCTTTATTTCTTTATGTTCATCTTTTTTATGATGTGGGTTTTGTGCAAATAAATAAGCACCAGCGAATAATAAAATTAAAGTGATTGTGATTTTCTTTTTCATAATATGTTTGTTTTTATCAAACTGGTGCCTTTATGGAAGTATTAAATTATTCATCAAAGGTGCAACCCATTATTTTGAATACCGTTACACAACTTTGGGAATAAGTTACATCATTCACACATTATGGAAAAACCGGAATCTCTGACTGCCATTTGCCGGTTAAGTGTGACCACCATATTAGTCTGATAATAATTCATTTAAGAGAGTCAATTTCCCCCGCTGAGCGGCATTTCAAATGCCGCTCGGAACATTGGATAATTTGCAATTATCCAAACTTTAATTTTTCCCTATATTAAACCCCTTCAGGGTATCGGTTATTGCGCGTCTTTCATCCTCCGGTTCCACCGGAGGTAATTTAAATGAAAGCCCTTCGGGCTTCTCATCTTTACAAAAGATACTGTTAATTGTTCACTGTTCACTGTTAACTAAAAAACCTCTTCCGAGTACCCGGAAGAGGTTTTTTAGTTGTAGCCCCGGCATCTACACAACCATCAACCATTGTCAATCTAAAGGCAATAGAAACCATTGATTTAAGCCATTTCTGAGATTCGTTGTTTTCCCTTATTTGTCCTTTTTTTGTTACTTTTTGTTACTCGTTTGTTACTCGGTAACATTTTTGCTTTATCTTTGTGATAACAAAGGAAAAGAAAAGTATCAAAAAGGCAATAAAATGGCAGTATATCTCAGGAAAAAAAAGCTAACTGGAGGCAGGCAAAGTTTCTACCTGGACATTTGGCATGGTGACAAGCGGCATTATGAATTTTTGAAACTCTATACCACTAAGGCCAGGAACCCGATAGAGAAGAAAAGCAATGAGGCAATGAAGGAATTGGCAGATAATATCCGGGCAAAGAGAGAACTGGATTTAGCAGCCTCAGATCATGACTACATTCCAAAATTCAAGAGAGATACTAATTTTCTGGCATACTTTCAAGCCTTCAAAGATTCCTATAAAAACAAAGATGTGAGGCTTGTCACAGGTGCATTGAATCATTTTACCGGTTTCCTGAATGAGGAGGAAATAAAATATCTGCCTGTTAAGAGCCTGGATGAGCAACTTTGCAGAGATTTTAAAAACTACCTGGAAAGCAAGGTGCATGGTGAAACAATTGCTAATTATTTCAAAAAATTCAGATCAGCAATTCAGGCAACAGTTAGAGAGAAATTGATCCTGGAAGATGTTTCAGCAGGAGTAAAAATAGTCAGGCAGAATGGTTTAAAAAAAGATATTTTGAACCTGGATGAGATCCAGTTACTTTCAAAGGCCAGATGTGGTAATGACCAGGTGAAACGAGCTTTTTTCTTTTCTCTTAATACCGGACTAAGATTTTGTGATGTGAAAGCCCTTGCATGGAAAAATATAGATAATGAAAAAATCCGGTTCACTCAGGCAAAGACAGAAAACACCTCCTCAGCAGCAAACCTCACCATTGACCTCAATCAAACTGCCCTTAATATGATCGGTGACAGAGGCAAACCGGATGAACGAGTCTTTACCCTGCCAAGTCACACGGCCTGCCTGAAAGACCTTAAAACCTGGGTTAAAGCTGCAAAGATTGAGAAACATATTACCTGGCATTGTGCAAGGCATAGCATAGCAGTCAACCTCCTGGACAATGGAACCGATGTGAAAACGGTTGCATCTGTATTGGGTCATTCCGGCCTTGCTCATGTGGATAAGTATCTCAGGGTAATTGATGAAAGAAAGAAACAAGCCGTTAACCGGCTGCCAGAAATTAATATTATTGAAAATGAATAATGATAAGGGAAATAAAAAATTATCTTTTCAAAACAGAAGATCAAATGTCATTAAACAGTGTTCTTCTTTAATGAAATCGTTTGCATCAGACCTGAAAAAATTCAGAACTCGGTTATTTTCCTATGATATAAATGATCTTAAAAGGACGATAGATGAACTCAAAGAGATTAAATCACAATTAGATAAAATGGAAAGCCTTTTAGGCAATGAAAAAGATGAAAAAAAATTAACTGAATTAATTGGGAAACTAAATTTTTTACAACTTTTTTCAAAAGCACCGATGTATTTCATGATGGCTCCTCTCAGCTATTATACACTTGAACGGTTGACCTCACAATATGAATTTAAGTTAAAGAATTTTTTAAATTCCAGTAATGAGGCGACTGAGCCATTTTTAATTTCAAATGAAATTGAGGCAACCAAGTCAAGGTTAGAGGAGTTAGCAAGATTGAGAAATAATCCAAGGATGGAACGTTGGCATAATCCTGCTTTGGTTGCATATAGTCAATACCTTGAATTTTTAACTAACAAATTAAAAGTACCTGACCCCTCCAAGGCACATTCATTTTCCTGGACAGGCAGCCCGGATCAGTTGAGGAGGTTATTTGATGAACTCACTGAAAACCGATTTATTTACCGGAAACCCGATTTTAAGGCCTTTGAGCAGGTTTTCTCAAGTAACTTGACAAGTTGTAACCCGATTCATTGGATTGATTCAAATAAACTCCTTGCATTCCTTTTCAGTCAAATGAATAGCGGTAACAATCCGTTAATTCTCTCCAGAGAATGGCAAAGTATTATTGGAAAATACCGATTATTCAAAAATAAAAGTGGTAAATATTTGACATCTCAAGACCTGGCCTCCGCTTTAAACTCAATCAATGATCCTTTGCATGGATTGAACCCAAAGGGATCAGAGAAAATAAATGAGATCCTTCAAAACATTAAGACCTTGAGATCTTAACCCTCCTCAATTACAATCCTTTCTTTTACTTAGGATCTTTGCTCATGTAATTACAATCACTGAGCAGGCCTGCTCATTTGTTTCACTCTTAAAAAATAAACAGATGAGTAATGAAAGTAACACGGTTGAAACCCTCAGCCGATTAGAGAAACAAATTGCCGATTTGCAGGGCAATATTTTGAGCCAAAAAAATGTACTGACCTTTTCAGAGGCAGCACATTACACTGGTTTTTCCAAGAGTTACCTATACAAATTGACCTCTTTGGAAAAAATCCCTTTCAGTAAACCGTTTGGGAAAATGATATTTTTTGATCGGGCAGAGTTGGAAAATTGGTTGCTGAGAAATCAGGAAATACATGAACAGATTGAAAATGCTGCCAGCACCTATGTGACCCTCAACAGGAAGGGCGGCCGGTCATGATCTTAACCGATTATTACAAGGGTGAACATTTGCCCGATGCTGCAAAGAGCCGTTATGACATTACAGCCAGCACCCAAAGTTATGAACCTTTTGAAACCAAGCTGAAAAACAGAAAAAAGGGTTTGTCATTCTATTTTGGTGATGTGCCTGACAGGTGGCATTTTTCCAGCAAAGACCGGCCAGATAAGGCAATTTCAAAGAGTGATAATATTTCCAGCGTTTTTGTGCCAGATGTGACCCTGCCTTTTGGTTTTGGTGATGTTAAAGGAACCCAGGATGCAATTCTGATTATTCACTCAAAGGAATGGCAAACGATTGAAATTTTCATTGCCAGAGGCCAGAGAAACAATAAGAGAAACCTTTATCATTTGCTTTGTGATAAAGAGCTGGATTTAGAAATTGAAGCACTCAGGAGCCATGCAAAATCATAAAAGTTACCGATTTGGTAACCGGGCAGAGGAGGGATGCATCCGGTCAGGTTTGCACCCTCTTTTTCTCAATCTCTATGTTAAGGTGTTTCTGGTAACTGATTTGGTAACCCATGTATGATAACATTGATTTAAAATTAGGCATTGATGAGACTCCAGGAATTGACCTGCTCAATGAGATACCATGCAGGTTGACCCGGCAAAGTGTAACAACCTTTCCAGATGGAGCTATTTCAGTAATCGGTTATTTGGAAAGTGCAAAAATTCAAGTGACCGCCCAGGCAGTTAAAGTTAAAGATACAAGTCTTTGTAAATGGTTCTTAGGTGACAATTTCCAGGGATTGACCAGAGGAGATACCAGGCATGCAGTTGAGAAAATGAGTGATCTCCTCCTCCTCCCGATGGATCGGGCAGCGGTGACCAGGATTGATGTAGCTCAAAACTTTATCATGAGGCATGAGAAAGCAGTTTACTTTGACCATTTGGGAGGGTTGCAATATTTCAACCGTTTCCAGCAAAATAATGGTTTGTATTATTCCAATGGAAATAAAACACTCCTTTTTTATGAAAAGGTGCATGAGCAGCAAGTTAAAGGGCAGCCGATCCCGGAAATGTACCGGGAAAGAACCTGTATGAGATATGAGCAGCGTTATAAAAGGCGGTTGCTGCAATGTTTCAACCTGCCAGAGTTGAGAGCCTCACTGCTATATGATCCGGTTTTTTATACTGGAATTGTGAACCGGTGGAAAAATGATTATGAGAAAATAAAAAAAATCAATGACATTCAAATAAATTACTCAATGATAAAGACCAAAAAAGACCAGGCAAACCAGGCAATCCTTTTTTATGTTACCCAGAGAGGCGGTGAGCTGCAAGTTATCAATGAGATCAAAGAAGCATACAAGAGAGGTGAACTCACAAAAAAACAGGCTCATGATCTCAGGCAGCAAGTGGAGCAGGCCTGCAAGTCCGATGTAATGACCTGCTCAAGTGATGTGATACATGAGCTGGATAATAAGGTTAAAGAGGCTGCAAGGTTTTATTTGTAACTTAATCACAAAAAAACATTTAGTCAACAATAAAACCGAACAATGTGAAACGACAATCAAAAGAGAAATTACCCCCTACGGTCACGCCAAAAACGTTTTTGGAGACTATGAGTACCCCCCTGTAAACACTCAGTAGGGACATATAACTATCCTTAGCTATACTCAGAAAAACTTGACGATGTAATTCATTATAAATGAGGTTTTACCCGTTTATGTACTGCACACACGTGTGTACATTATTAATTTTGGGTACAGTATTAGCCGCATTTGTCTCTCAGTGCAGAAAAAATTAACCAAAAAAAGTCGAATTTATCGAGGAAAGGAACATCTTTCTAATCGGATTCAATGATGTAAACAAAGTTTCTAATGATTTTCACTTGCTCTGGTAGCGGTTTTCCATTCAATTGATTAATATGTGAAACATCGATTTTTTCAGGAAGCAAGTCTATTAGGTTTAATAAATATGTTGATTTAATTGCATAGGAAACGTTTTCAGCTCCAGTATGTTTTGCATTTAATATTCCAATAAGGGTTCCATTACTGTTAAAAACAGGCCCCCCGCTATTTCCCGGCTGGACTGGTGCAGAGATTTGATAGGAAGAAATATCCATCTGAAAACCAGTTCTGGAACTGATAATCCCATTTGTCAGTTTCAGTTCGTCACCCATTGTAGCCCTTAGCGGATATCCAAGTACAGAAACATTTTCACCAACATCAGATAATATGGCTGAGATTGAAAAAGGGATATCACCTAAAAATACATTTGGATCTTTGATTTTTAGTATTGCTAAATCGTTATTTTTATCTACAAGGACGACTTCAGCAGGGTATGCTGAAGAATAGTCGTTATTAACACCTCTGACTTTTATTGTATTAGCCTTAGAAATTACATGATAATTTGTTACTATGTAAGGTTTCGATGATATGGCAAATCCAGTTCCAGAAACAATCTCACTTTTTGTTGTTGCCGATTTTTCTTGTTCTGTTGGAAATGTTTTAATCAGCTTAAATTCATGTAATAATTGTGTTTCTCTTATTAGCTCTTTATGGCGCTGGTCTGAGACTTCACCAGCCATATTTAATTCTTTCTCCGCATATTTATAATGTTGAATAATTTCCTCTTCCGATCCTTTATATGAAAATTCGAGAAAGTTTTTATTCGTCAGTTTGGCATTAGCACCGTTGAGGCAATGAAATTGAGAATTAGAATTTTTCCATAAATACAATCCTTCAATTGATGTTAAGGAAAACTTGGAATAATTAATTATAGAGTTATATCCCTGAAGATCACATAAAATAAAATCATCGTCATGCTTGATTATTGCACAAACAGAGGAATTAGGTTCCTCATCTGTACCTACTTTGACTCCTTTATAATATTTGCTATAAGTGGAAGAAATGCTATAAATACCTTCAATTGGGTCAAGTTTATTAAGATTTTCTTTAAAGTATTTCTTATAGTGGGTTTCATTATTAAAGCATTGGCTTTTCTTTATTGCCTCATAAGCATCTTTGTTCCCTAACTCTCCAGCTTTACTTAAATCCAAACAGCCACTGTCTATCTGGTTTAGCATTAACTTTGCTAATCCTCGGATATAATAGGCCTCAGCATATTTTGGAGTAATTTCTATGGCCTTATTCAAGTCCTCAATAGATCCTTTGTAATCGTGTAATGCCCCTTTTGCTTTAGCTCTACTGATATATGTGACATATGCGTATTTATGATTTGGTTCGAGTTCTATGGCTTTAGTATAATCGACAATTGCCCCGTTGTAGTCTTGGAGGCTGTCCTTTGCATTTCCGCTATTGTAATACGCCTCCTTATATTTAGGGTCAAGTTCTAATGCCTTTGTGTAGTCTTTAATTGCCCCTTTAAAGTCGTGAAGTTTAACCTTGCCCATCCCTCGAAGTAAATAAACCGTAGTATCCTGTTCGTTAATCTTAATTGCCTTAGTATAATCGGCAATTGCACCCTTATAATCTTCCAAAATAGTCTTCACTATCCCCCTGATCATATAAGCCTGTGCATACTTTGGGTCGAGCTCTACTGTCTTAGTTAAATCGGCAATAGTTCCTTTGAAGTCTTGGAGGCCATACTTTGCTTTAGATCTGTTGTAATAGGCCTCTTTGTACTTAGGATCAAGTCCTATGGCTTTAGTATAATCGACAATTGCCCCACTAAAATCTTTGAGTTGTAGTTTTGCTAATCCACTGTTGTAACACTCCTCTGCTGTTTGGCTCAGACTATAAACAGGACAAAGAAGCATTGCATAAAAGGTTAGGTGTAGAATAAAACGAATTGATTGTCTACTATTTTTCATGATATTTTGTTTTAACGACAACACTCTTGTATTGGTTGTTTCCATTTTTCATTCTTTGAGCTTCATTGATGCTACTTTCAGAAATTATTCAGGATCTTTGACTATTCCTAAATCTGAAATCTCCTTCGATACCAAGGCATCAATTTCCCTGTCAGTGATTCCATTTGATTTGTATAGATCAAGCATCGTATCACGATCCTTCCAATCCTGATAACAATTCAAAGACTTCATAAATCCAAAGATCCTGACAATATCTTCAATACCTTGTCTTCCCCATTTTAATGTCCGGCAAACACCGTTTTCATCGGAGACATCGAAGCAAATAAATGAAAAGACACCACACCCGATGGATTGACATCCGTCATATATCTTTAAGCATGTAAAGTTACCACTTTTAAGTGTGGTAGGCAGCAAATTGGGGGTAAACAGTTCATACTTGAACAAAATCACATCTGAAGAATATCGATAATTGAACGTTTTTTTTATCCAGTAAATGAATTGTTCATCTACGTTAGGATTGTCATATCTGTCCGTATGCAAATTTCTTTTAATAGAAAACCACTCTTCATCTTTCATGCTCTGTAATAATTCGTTACACAAGTTTATTATATAATTTGCAAAAAACAGCGTGAGACAAATATTTATTGCTGTTGAGGGCCCGGCTAAGGTGCCCGTGTTGCAAATAAACATAGCCCACGCTGTACGTGAGCGTATGCTTACTATCCTGCAACACTTTTGAAATTTAGCCGGTTTCAACAGCAGAATTCAGCTTACGCTAAATCTTAATTAATTTGATTCTTCTCTGGTTTGCTCCTTTCTTTAAGTATTCAAAGTTAGTAATAGAATTCATATTAAAAAAATGATTGCTTACAAATAAAACCTCTCAAACTCCACCAACATTCCATGAAAATATTCTTAGAATGATCTGTTAATCACTCAAGTATTTTCCTTCACAATTGTAAGAATCACTCAAAGTAATCAATATTGATAAGAAAATTTTATCCGTTTATTCAAATTTGCACGGGGAAAATGGGTAAAATATATTTATTTCTTTTCTATGTATAATAATTTCCTTTTGCTATTTTTGGGAAAATAATATTTGAAGATGAGAATTCAAATTGGAAAATACCGAGTTCATGAGTCGGGATCAGTAATCGGAAGTGAAAATGAGCCAGTGGATTTCATTCTTGAGAGAGAAGAGAAAGTAACTCGACTAAGGATGAAATTTGAAGAGGATAAGAATGATTCTTCTCCTTCTGTTAAGGCTGAGGTTTGGGGTGATGATGGAGTACAGATTATTTTTAAAAACTTTAGTGATAATCTTAGCTTTGGTTTACCTGAACCATTACCATTTGGAAGACTGAATGGGAAAAACCTGTTCTTGCAATATAGAATTTCATCTTTTCCCCAAGGAGGATACCTCATTCACTATACATGGTTGATAGAAGAGGAGGTAACCTATGGAAAATAATCCTGGTTTGACTGAAATAAATGAAAAGCTTAATAAAAGTTATATTTATTATGAACCGACAAGGGAAGATTATGCAATTAGTAAAAAGGAGCTGGAATTACTTGAAAATACTGGTAGTCCCATTTGGAAAGATGTATTCCTAACAACAATTGGACTAAGCATTCCCTCACTAATAAATGGAATGATTGGACTTGATCAATACTCCTCAAAAACAACATTTCCCATTTATACATTCATCTCTTTATTGGTTGGGTGTGTGACATTTGTTCTGGCCATTATTAGTATGATAATATGGCTAAACACAAAATCAACATTTAAACGTCAAATTGAGGAAATTAGAAATAAACCTAAATTCATAATGCCAAAAGGAGAAACAACTAATAAAACAACAGAAAAACCGGCAAGGAGGATCATCTATGCATCTTCCCCAGATGCCGATAAAAAAACGTAATTGAGAATGAAAAAATGTGTCTTTTGTGCAGAGGAAATCCAGGATGAAGCAATCCTTTGCAGGTATTGTAACAGGGATCAACCCTCAAAAGAAATACCTAAACAGGAAACAGTTGTAACTCCTCAAAAAAAGAAGGCTGGTTTAAAAATGCCATACAAAATTTTGATCTCCTCAATTGTCGTTCTTAGTGTTTTCACCTTGTTGTATTTTGCATCTACAAAAAAGAATGACAATAGCCCGAATAAGCCCGCTCAAGAAACCACCGATAAAAATTATACCACTGCTTCAAGATTTGACCTCCAAGACTTTATCAATGATTCCAAAAAGTTAGGACTTTTAAAGAAGATTGAGTTAGGAAATTATTTTTATGTTGATCCGTTTGAATGGAATAGTGCCAACATTGATAAAAAAAAGATGGTATGTATGTTTTTTGCTGATTATGCTAAGTTAACCGGAAATACTCATTATTGTGAGGTATACGATTATATGAGTGGAAAAAAAATAGCTTACTTAGGTTCTTTGGGATTCAAAACTTATTAGGGAAAACCTTATAGGGGTTTACTCATTCGGGTAGTATTAAAGTCACAATCCTATGAAAAAATCATTACATCTATGGTGTTCGATACTTATCTTGACATCCTCTTGTAATAGCATTGGCAAGGAGGAAGCAAAAAAAAATTCATTAGATTCTACACTGAGAGAATTGTCGGCCTCAATGCATCCTAATAAAGGCTATTCTGCACCCAAGGGTTTTATGGGAATAGATTGGTTAGTTAGTAAGCAAGACGCGATTAATATCATTAAGGCCAAGGATTCAGTTAAAATTAAACGAGTGTTTGACTATTCTAAGAGGGGTTTGTCTGAAATGGGTGTACATATTGAATTAACTGGTTTCTTTGCTGGACAAAGA